>Ga0256838_1000025_pt1 | contig 129064 bp, 109 predicted proteins | sample 4571419metaG_FD_185978 | JGI IMG/M metagenome (GOLD analysis project Ga0256838, IMG submission 185978) | Hydrothermal vent microbial communities from Guaymas Basin, Mexico - 4571-419 | ecosystem: Environmental > Aquatic > Marine > Hydrothermal vents | place: Mexico: Guaymas Basin | collected... | reverse complement strand
AATATCTATAGAGACACCTGCTCCTATATCTACTCCATCACTAGAGCCTAAAAGTTTAGATTTAGATACAGATTTTGATATGGATTTATTATCAGACACCACTGAAGAAATATCTATAGAGACACCTACTCCTATATCTACTCCATCACTAGAGCCTAAAAGTTTAGATTTAGATACAGATTTTGATATGGATTTATTATCAGACACCACTGAAGAAATATCTATAGAGACACCTACTCCTATATCTACTCCATCACTAGAGCCTAAAAGTTTAGATTTAGATACAGATTTTGATATGGATTTATTATCAGACACCACTGAAGAAATATCTATAGAGACACCTGCTCCTATATCTACTCCAGAGATAGAGCCTGCAAGTTTAGATATGGATTTATTATTTGATACTCCAAAAGAAACACCTGCTCCTATTGTAGAGCCTTTAGATTTAGGTACACCTCTTGATATGGATTTGCTATTTGATACTCCAAAAGAAACACCTGCTCCTATTGTAGAGCCTTTGGATTTAGGTACACCTCTTGATATGGATTTGCTATTTGATACTCCAAAAGAAACACCTGCTCCTATTGTAGAGCCTTTGGATTTGGGTACACCTCTTGATGCTGACCTTTTATTTGAAACCCCTGTAGGTACACCTGCACCTGTGCAAACTCCTATGGTAGAGCCTGAACCTGTGATAGCTGTAGAACCTACACCTACACCTACACCTGAGATTACTGAAATTATTATTGATGTAGAAGAGGTAAGTACAAAGATTGGGATTACTCCTGATGACTATAATACTTTTTTAAATGAATTTATAGAAAATGCTATTGAACTTGAAGAAGATTTGGAAGGGGTTGATACTGATAAACGTACTGAAGCTATCGAAACCCTTTCAGACTTAAGTCATGTACTTTATCTACCTTCTATAGCAGAGATTATCCATCAAATATCTATCTCTAATGATAGCAATAGAAGAAGCACTATTGATACCTTTTATCAAGCCCTATCAGCCATAAGTATATTAGAAGTAAAGCCCACAGAACCAACAGTCACACAACCTATAGTAGAAGAAGTCATAGCCAAACCAGCGATAATACCAGAACCAGTCATTGAACCAGTCATTGAAGCCACCCCAGAACCTATTGTTGAAGTTGAACCTCAATTAACGATTAAAGAACAGTTAGAACTCAATAAATCTTCTTCATCTAACAGCTTTGGTACACTCTCGCTAGAAGGTATTAAACCTAAGCACTTTGATTTCCAGCTTGAAGAAGCTGCCAATGACTTGTCTTTACCTGTGGAGCTTATCGAAGAGTTTGTTCATGACTTTATCGACCAAGCACATATCGAGACCAAAAAGATGTTACAATCTTATGAAGAGGGTGATTTAGATGCCATACAAAAGATAGGGCATCTTCTCAAAGGTGCTTCAAGTAATCTACGTATCAATGCTTTATCAGATACACTGTATAAAATACAATTTTGTGAAGAGAGTAAAAACCTAGAAGTTTTAATTAAAGACTACTGGGCACACTTTTTATCATTTGAACATCAAATCAACGTGATATCACAACAATAGGAGATACAATGACTATACGTAATAAACTAAAGATGATTGGAATTGTTCCAATTACATTACTGATTTTACTTTCAAGTTACTTTTTTGTAACTTCTTATATCAACTATGAAAAAGCAAATGCTTTGAAAAAAACATTGCAAAACAATGCTATACTAGATGAAACACTCGTCGCTATAGGAAAAGAGCGTGGACTTACTTCTTTATATTTAGGGAGTAATAAAACAGAATTTTCTAGTTCCATGATGAAACAGAGAAAATCCCTAGATAGCATAATAAAGAAACTACAAGAAAAGCTAGTCACAAAAGACAACACGTATCTACCTTTTTTACTTAAAGCATTAAATAAAGACAAAGAAGTCTCTACAGATATGTATCAATCACTTTCTAAAAATGCCTCTTTTTTAATGAGTATACGAAAAACCGTAGACAGTGAAGGTCAAGACTTTAGTAATATTTTTATTGATAAATATACAAAATTACTCTCTGAACCTACATTAAGACATCTTTTATATATACAAAAATATGCATTAAATACTGAAATATCTTCTCTTGTTAATACACTTTCACAACTCTATACTGCTAAAGAAAATGCAGGACTAGAAAGAGGATTTATTGCCTATTATATGAGTAAAAAGATTTCTATGTCATTTGATGCTATTGCTGCATGGGATAACTTTAAAACCAAAGCCAATAGCTTTGATATGAAACAAGTGAATAATCCAAAACTTTATGCTCAGCTGAGTCAAGTATTGTATAATACAAAGGCTATGGCACTCACAGATGAACTAGCTATGACCACATCAGCTATTCAAACAGATATAGATAATGGTGACTACGCAGAAGAAGCCATGGATTGGTTTGCATTACAAACCAATAAGATTACATTACTTTCAAAAGCAGAACTTATCGTCTCTAATGCTTTATGGGAAAAATCAGATATTTATCTTCAAAAAAACCTTCTCTTACTAGCCATTGCTCTTTCTATTTGGATACTTAGTTTTATTTTGGCATACTTAGGATATACCACCACAAGAGATATTACACAAAATATTCAAGAGCTTGAAGATGTACTCAACAAAGCCGTCGATGAGATGACAAGTAGTGATGGTTATCTTACTTCAGATACCATTGCCATTGAAAATATTGAACTTGATACGCATGAGGGGACAAAAGAAGCCTATAAATTCCTAGAAACCCTCGTCGATACAGCCAAAGAAGACAAACTTATTGCACTCCGAGCCAATGAAGCCAAATCTCTTTTCTTGGCAAATATGTCACATGAGATTCGTACCCCACTCAATGGTATTGTTGGATTTACAGAAATATTACGTAGTACAGAACTCACAGAAGAACAAACTGAATTTTTAGCTATTATTGATAAAAGTTCAGAAAACCTACTTAGTATTATCAATAATATTCTTGACCTTTCCAAAATTGAAAGTAATAAAATTGAAATTGAAAATATAGTATTTGATGCAGCTGCAGAGTTTGAATCTGCTGTTGAGACGTATGCCGTAGCTGCCACAGATAAAAATATTGACCTTAACTTCTATATGGACCCTAGTATCTCTACCAAACTAAAAGGTGACCCAACTAAGATTAAAGAAATTGTTATTAACCTTCTTTCTAATGCTGTAAAATTCACATCTTACGGTGGAGAAATTAACCTCGAGATTATTAAAGTAATCAATGAAAATAGTGATAATAGTATCAAGTTTTTAGTACAAGACAATGGTATTGGTATGTCCAAAGAACAGCAAATACATATCTTTGATGCCTTTTCACAAGCTGATGTTTCTGTTACTAGAAAATATGGAGGTACAGGATTAGGGCTTACCATTTCGAGTCAATTTGTGGAACTCATGGGTGGGATACTAGAACTAGAAAGTGTAAAAGACCATGGTACATCTTTCTTCTTTACCATACCACTAGAAGAAGTAAAGTCACAAGAAGTAGACTATAAAAGTAAATTCTCAAATATCATTATAGGTAAATATGCGCAAGATATTCCAAGTAAACTTGATATTTACTTAGAAAAATATTTAAGTTACTTTGGTACAGTCACTAAACAATTTGAATCTTTAGGTGATTTCAAAGATTTAGAAGCCCTTAATATTTGTAAAGATTATTGGATTGATATCGATAAAGCAAAAGATAATATTTTAGAAACCATTCATCATATGGATAAATCTAAAGTCATTCTCATCGCTAACCTTTCTAGCCGTTCTAAGATTGAGAAATTTGAGATTGAGCAGAGTAATATTATCTATAAACCTGTCACACTCACTAAACTCAAAGCTGCACTTTCATTGAGTACCAATACAAAAGCTGAGATTATCGAAGAAGAAATATCTATAGAATCCCATAAATTTGATGCCAATGTACTCGTAACAGAAGATAATATCATTAACCAAAAGCTTATTAAACGTATTTTAGAAGAGCATGGTATTACGGTAGATATAGCCAACAATGGATTAGAATCATTTGAAAAACGTAGAGCCAATGATTATGCCTTGATATTTATGGATATTCAAATGCCTGTAATGGATGGTATTGAAGCCACACATGAGATATTGGAGTATGAGGAAGACGAAGATTTATTGCATGTTCCTATTGTTGCACTTACAGCCAATGCACTCAAAGGAGATAGAGAAAGATTCTTAAATGAAGGTATGGATGAGTATATTACAAAACCTATCGAAACCACTGAACTACTCTATATTCTCAATAAGTTTTTAGCAACATATATTAAAAAACCACAAACTAAAACAAAAACTGCTACAATAGCACCTAAAGTAGTACAAACACCTCCTGTAGCAATACAAGAAGAAGTAAAAAAAGTAGTAGCCACCCCTCCTGTAGTTACAGAGGAAGTCATAGTACCTACCGTAGCAACTAAACCTAAAAAGCTGTCTATGCTTGACCGTATCAATCAAGCCAAAGCTTCTAAAGCACCTAGTATCACAACAGAGCAAACTAAAGAAGCTATCACAGAGATAGATACTATCAAGCCTAAGCAAAAAATTCTTGTTGCAAGAAAACAGCTACTCTCTCGAAAAATTTTAGAGAAAGTACTTACAAACTTAGACTATAGTTATGAAAGTTTAACACAGATGAATGACCTAGATAGTAAAGTGCTTTCCAATGAATATGATATACTCTTTACTGAGAGTAAATTATTAACAGATACTATCATATCTAGCAATAAAGATATTGCATTCATTTTATCAGGGGAAGCATCTGATATAGAAAAATGGGCTATCTCCAATGGTGAAATTGTTACAAATTCTACGAGTAAAGAAGAGATCGATAAAATTATTAAAAAGTATAGAGGATAAAAAATGTCACTTAAAGTATTGGTTGTTGATGATGATTTCATCAACAGAAAGTTATTACACACACTGTTAAAAAGAAATGATAAAGTTATAGATATTACTGAAGCAGAAAATGGTTCAGATGCCTTAGACAAGCTTAGAAAAGACAGCAGTATCAATCTTATCTTATTAGATATTATGATGCCCATCGTTGATGGTATAGAGTTTCTAAAAATCTTTAGAGCAGATAGTGAAAATACTAATGTACCTATTATCGTACTCTCTACAGATGACACACGTAAAACTGAAGTCTTTGACAATGGTGCAAATGATTTTTTACGTAAGCCTATAAAAGAAGATCAACTTTTTGAAAAAATGGATAAATGGACACAAGTATAAAAAACTACATCAAAAAAGCCCTCTAAACGAGGGATTTTACACACATATTTACTTATACAAATATCTCTTTTAACACTTCTTGCACGTGTGACACACCTATAATCGTAATATTGTCTTTTACTTCATCTGGAATATCATCTAAATCACGTTCGTAATTTTTACTAGGTATGAGTGCTTTAGTTACCCCTGCTTTATACGCAGCGATAAGCTTCTCTTTGAGTCCACCAATAGGTAATACCTTACCTGTGAGGGTCACTTCTCCTGTCATGGCTACTTTATTGTCTATCTTTCTTTCTGATAAGATAGAAGCAATGACGGATACCATAGCAATACCAGCAGAAGGACCATCTTTAGGTGTAGCACCTTCAGGGACATGGATATGTAAATCATAACGCTTATACACTTCACTAATATCTACTTGTATCCTATCTTCTCTCTCTTTAGCAGAATGAGGAATCACAGAAGGAGAGATAAATAATTCTTTATTATCAATCAGTTTTTTGACCACAGAATGACCAATACGCACAGACTCTTTCATTACATCGCCTAGACTACCTGTGAGCTGTAACACCCCTTTGCCCTTAATCTTAATCGCTTCTATCGTGAGGACATCACCACCTACGGCTGTCCATGCTAAACCTGAGACGATACCTCTTTGTGGTTTGCTATCTACCCTAGAGATTTCAAATACTTTTTTATCGGTAAAATCTTCTAAATTATGTTTATTAATTACTACTTCATCAAGCCGAGTATCTTCCAAAAGTTGTCTAGCACTTTTACGCATAAGCCCAGAGACTCTTCTTCGTAGATTTCGTACCCCTGCTTCTCTAGTGTATTCATCGATAAGTATTTTGAGTGCTTTATCACTGATACTAAATTCTCTTGCTTTTAAGGCATGTTTTTTGAGTTCTTGTGGAATGAGATAACGCTTTGCTATCTCAAACTTCTCTTTAGGTGTATAAGAGTTAAGCCCTATAAACTCCATCCTATCACGTAAAGCAGGAGGGATACGCCCCACATCATTGGCAGTAGCGATAAAAATGGCTTTACTCAAATCAATATTAAAATTGAGATAATAGTCCCTATATTTACTATTTTGTTCAGGGTCAAGTATCTCTAAAAGTACAGAGGTAGGGTCACCTCGTGTACTACGCCCTACTTTGTCTATCTCATCAAGGACGATAACGGGGTTCATACTCTTGGCTTCTATGAGTCCTTGTACTAGTCTGCCTGGCATTGCTCCTACATAGGTACGTCTATGCCCTCGTAATTCATTGACATCTTCTAGCCCACCTAGTGCCATCCGTACAAGTGGACGACCCAACGCTGTAGCGATAGAGTTTGCCAAAGAAGTCTTACCTACCCCAGGAGGTCCTGCAAAACAGAGGATAACCCCTCCTGTCTCTTGTTGTTTTATCCCACGAAGCTCTGCTAGTTCTCTGACTGAAAAAAATTCTACAATACGCTCTTTGGGTTTTTCTAATGCAAAATGGTCTTTGTCTAATTCTCTAGAAACATCTTTGACACTTAGGCTTTTTTTGCTAAATTTGCCAAAGGGAAGTTCTAAGACCCATTCTAAATAGGTTTGCAATACATTCGCATCAGCAGAATCAGGATGCATCCGAGCAAAACGGTCTAACTGTTTGGAGATTTCCTTAAAAGCATCTTCTTGTGTATGTGCTTTAAGCTTGGCTACCTTTTCTCTAAAAGTGGCTATCTCTTCTTCTCTTTGTGTATCTATGCCCAATTCTTGTTGTATCTCTTTAAGTTGTTCTTTTAAAAAGTACTCTTTATTGGTTTGTTCTATCTTGCTATGGACTTTGCTACGAATGTCACGCTGTATCTTGGCTGATTCTATCTCTTCTATGACAATATCAATCAATGAGAGTAGCCTTTTTTCGATATTGATTTGTGCATAAAGGACATACGCCACTTCTTTGTCAAGTGTCAACATAGAAGAGACCAAATCAGCGATACGATTGGGTTCATCATTCTCTTCTATCGTACGGATAAGGTCTGTAGGTATCTTGCTATTAATAGAAGAGAGTTTTTTTATCTTGTCTCTTAGTATCCCCATAAGTGCATCTGTTTTGAGCTTGTTATAGCTATCAAATGTGACCACATCTATCATCGCACGGTTAAAATTTGCTTCTTCTTGCTGTAGTATCTTACCACGCGTTAGCCCCTGAAACAGTATCTTTACCCTACCATCTGGCATTTGTACTTTTCTCATAATAGAGCCAATCACGCCGATAGGATAGATAGCATCAAAATCTCTATCTCCTTCTTTTCCTGCAATAGAAGCACTTACAAAGATCAAAGAGTTGTTTTCCATTGCATCCATTGCAGCATCTATATCTTTTTGATTGCTCAAAAAAATAGGGCTTATCATAAAAGGGTAGAGAAAAAGCTCATCCTCTACTATCATCGGTAAACTAGCAGGGAGTGCTTCATAGTCACTAAGTTGCATCTAAAATTCCTTATATTGGGTATCATCTAAAAAACATGAGCATAGCAAAAAAACATTAATCAAAGATTTGACCCACAATGCCTTTTTCTGGGGCAGTAATATCTTTGAGTTCTACGACTGAACCTATATTTTTATCTCTATATATCTTTGCAGCATCAGATTTATCTGTTCTATCATACAAAGCAGCGATATTTTCATTGAGTAAATACAAACTCATATAAAGACGTATCAATATCGTATTGACCAACGGCGTATATAAAGACCCTGGGTAACGCGCAATATAAGTTTTGGCATCATTAATACTATCCATAATAAGCTTTTGGTCTTTATAGACATTTTTTACACCCAAAAAGGATGCTTTTAGCTTCATAAATTCTGTATATTCTCTACTTTCTACCTCACCATAACGCTTCATATATTCATCCAAATAATAATTTGCCAAAAGATACTCTTCTTTATTCATGTGGGCATGGGCTAACATCATTACAGAAGTCGGCATCAAAGGCGAACGCATATGCTCACTCTTTAAAGAGATATAAAAAGCATCTGCTTTGTCTAAATCTCCTTTGGTAATACTAGATGCTATCTCTTTGTACCAATGTAAGGCAGGTTTATTAAACTCCGTGACCTCATCTTTATCTGTACAGCCTACTAACATAAATGTACATACCAAACCTATACTAACCCACATACTTTTTTGAAAATTCATAATTACCTCATCCATTATAATATACTTAATCATATCTCAAACTATGTAAAAGCTCTATTAGCTTCCTATAAATTAGAGCAAATTTCATAGTATAGATTGAAAGATACCCCAATAGTGTAGCGTTTAATAATGATTTTATCTTAGCTATGCTATTCTTTAGACAAGTATTACATATAATGAAAAGCCAAACTTGTTGAAAAGCAAGGACGGAAAGCCACGGGTCTTTACCAAAAGTCAGCCGGGTTACCAAACGTAAGTTTATAACGCTTATGTCATCACTTTTTTGATGTACATACTAAATTCACTCAATATGATTGAGTATAAAGGTGTTATCATGAATAATTTTAAATCTCTTATAGGTAAAAACTATTTTTTTATCTTTTCTTTACTACTGTTTTTTCTTCTACCCCAATACTCTTTAGCAGGAGAAACAGGTAGTAATTCTCCTATCATATCTATGGTGCCTGCTTCTGTGGAAGTCACAGAGGGTAACTCAGGGACAAAAACAGTCAATATTACTATCTCAATCAATGAATGTCCTGATACCAAAGATATAAAGATAAAGTATTATACAGCCAATAGTTCGGCAAAGACATCAGACAGTGATTATATTGCTAAATCAGGCTACATCACTTTTAGTGTAGGTAATTGTACCCAAAGTCACACCGTTTCTCTAAAGATAATTGGAGATACCAAATTTGAAAGGAAAGAGAGATTTTATCTCAAATTACTAAATAGAAGTACCCATAGAGATCAATCATTTAGCTTTCAAAACTATCAAGCCACTATTTATATTAAAAATGATGATACAGATGAACGGGCAGACCTTGAAGTCAAAAAATATTCCAATAGAACTTCTTATAGTATTGGAGATATTGTCACCTATACGATATATGCCAAAAACCGTGGTCCTTATAAATCCAAGATAAAAGTCGTAGATGCACTCCCTGCTGGACTTAGTTTTGTCAGTGTGACTGATGATTTTTCCTCTTTTAGCTGTTCTGAAAGTAGCAGAACCATCACCTGTACAGGTTCTAAAAAATTTACAAAAAATCAAAGAGTCAAGATCACTATAAAAGCAAGAACTACACAAGATGGTGTTGTCATTAAAAATACAGCATATATCAGCTCTCCTAATAATATAGCTGACCCTAAGAGTTCAAATAACAGATATACAAGAACTATCTATGTAGGTGTCCCTGGAGGTCGTAATACTGTGGATATCTACAAAACAGTAAACAATGCTACCCCAGCAGTGGATGATATCGTTACCTTTACTATTCGTGTTGCCAATAGAGGATTTGATAAAAAAATTGCAATGCGTGATAAATTTCCATTAGGAACAACTGGGACTGAGTGGGGTACCACAAGAGGAGCTTTTGAATTTGTCTCTCTTACTAAACCTGCAGATGTGACCTGTGAACATCGCACAGATCATGGAAATCCTTATATTTTTTGTTATTCTAATGGTGTCTATACCCATGATGATTCATTTATAGTGACCATCGATGCTAAGGTCTTAAAAAGAGGTCATATTTGTAACAGAGTATACTCTTATGAATATTATTGGACCAATTATCGCTCTTCTACTATCTGTATGGAAGCTACAGGAAATATCGCACCTACACTTGTGGGTATCCCCGATGTCACTACCCCAATAGGTACAACATTTAACATGACACCACCTATTAGTAACTATGCAAATGATATAGATGGAGATCCGTTAAGATACAGTGCCACAGGATTACCTCCAGGGCTAAGTATCAATCCTATAACCAGTGTTATCACAGGAGTGACCACGCAATTGGGTAATTTTACAGTGCATGCAACCGTCACAGATAGCCCTGGAGATTCGGCTTCTGATGACTTTATCATTCATGTCATTCTACAACCCATCTTAGCCACACCCAATGTCTATGATATGACCCCAGGAAATGTACTACATGGTAATGTCATCTTAGATGATACAGGTTCAGGACCAGATACAGGATATGGCATCATCGTTACATCAAATACCCAACCCTCTGAGGGGACTCTCACCATAGATGCCGCTGGTAACTTTAGTTATACCCCCATAGCAAGTCCTGCAACTACGGTAACTTTTGAGTACACCATTACAGATAATTCTGGTGCAACAAGTACTGCCACAGTAACCATAGCCATCGGTACAGATTATCAATCAGGGGTTCACCCTTTTGAGCTTATCAATCCTCCTAGGACTAGAAATATTGTCGGAGGCTACAAAATAGCAGGAAATACCGTCACTTGTCTCACCGAAAAGACCACAGGCTATGGTGGAACCTGTCATGGACAAAATGATTATGCAGGTATCACAAGTAATATGCATGTCAATAAATATATTGATATTGATAATGACACAAGGACATGGAACTCTAGCTCATCCTATATAGAGCTTCCAAACAGTTACTATCAACGTGGAGGCAAAGGTATCGCTTGGGCAGGACTCTTTTGGCAAGGACGGTTTAGTAATGGGAAAAAGAATTCTACAAGATATCCAATACATTATGCCAAAGAAAATGGAAGTACCTATTCACTGATAGAGACATCAAATGGCTCTAGTCGTCCTAATATAGATATAGAAAGCACACAAGCCAATCTTATCAAACTCAAAATAAATACAGGGTCTTACGCTGATATAGCCGCACAAACTATCTACAACAGTGGAGATTATAGAGGGCGTACCTATGCTGCTTTTGCTGATGTGACAGAGCTTTTACAAACTGCCAATCTAGGCATAGGGAAACACACCTTTACCGTAGCAAACTTAGGTACTTCAGAGGGGAGAGAAGGCAATCCAGGTCTATTTGGAGGGTGGTCTTTGGCCATCATTTACCTAGAAGACCCTCTCAATGGCTCTCCTAGAAATATATCTATATACAGTGGATTTGATGTCATAGAAAAAGGCTCAGCCAATGACCCTATTCAAATCTCAGGATTTAGACTACCAGAAGAAGGTGCTGTCAAATCCCAATTTTCACTCTTTTCAGGAGAAGGTGAAGCCCTTTATTCTCCTGATACTATCAAGATAAGCAATCAACGCAACAGTGGGTATGTAGATATGCCAGGTAGTTCCAACGCAGACAATGTCTTTGATGCAGTGATGGATGGTATCCTTAGAGATGAAGTCCCAGGACAGAGCAATAACTTACAAACCAACAACAATGGAGTTGATGTCGATGACTTTAATGTATCTACCATTATCGAAGGCTATAGAGACAACGATCCATTGATACAAAATATATATATCAAATACTACTCCAATCAAGATTATATTACCCCTAGTATGTTGGCATTCTCAACAGAACTTTACCAACCAAAGATATGTTATAACTATACCCTAGATGTTGCAGGATACGTACTGCGTTCTACTGGTAATGAAATCAAGGTCGATTTTGGAAGAAGACTCACCGACCCACTCACTACACGTATCTCTGTACAATCACAAGAAGGAGATTTCCCTCTTCAAGATGTAAATATCAGTTACCAAATAGCAGACACAAGCCATCTACGCTATATCACCGATAGTACAGCCCTAGCACCTAATGGTATCAGTAACTATATCCCCGCAGGAACCACAGGACTCAACCAAACATACAATCAAGCCCCTAATGGTTTTGGTATGTATATTGGAACAGGAGCCAATCCTGTACCTGGTCCTGGAGGGACTATTGGGTCATTTGAGACACGTTATATCAAATTTCAAGGTGATTTACAACGACTAACAGTCAATACATTCTTTGATTTATGGATTGAATACACCGTTGATTATGGTTCAGGACCACTTAACCTTAGTAAACAATTTAATGGTAATAGTTTATGTGAAACCAATGGTGGATATTTCCCTGCCTACAATATCTTCAATATCGCTGGTGATTTTGCAGAAACAGACAATACATCAAGTCACTTTGGAACACCGTATAACATCTATACACAAGTAGTCAATCGTCCGTTTGATTTGAGAGTCTTTAGTTATGATATAGATTATCTCACACCAAATAAAGTAAGTACTGATGTAGAGATAGAGCTTATTAATGCCGATTTATTCTCAGGAGATACCAATATCAGTTGCAATAACCCTGATTCTAATATTACAGCCCCTCAGTTTGTGCAATTTAGAGATGAAGACTCTGTAGCATTAGAAGGCTTTCTATATGATCAAGCCATCCGTACCACAGCATTTAGGATTTGGTACCTTACAGCTCCTGATGGAAGCTTTGTTGAGTACAACTGTAGTACAGAAGCCGCAGACCCAGAAGCATGTTTTGATACCCTATATAGTGTCAATTATGCCGATGATAACTATTGTAATGCCCAGTGTAGTTCAAGCCAAACAGGATGTTATGCATGTATCCGTCACTACTATGGTACCCCTGTTTGTTCACGAGACAACTTCTCTATCCGTCCAGAGTCTTTTGTCGTAGCACTTATAGATAGCAACCAATCAGAAGTCTCAGAAGATATAAATACTCTCACAGATTCGCGATTAGCCACAGGTAGCCCTACCACACTTGTAGCAGGATACAAATACAGATTTGATGTCAATGCCACAGACTATATCAGTGAAATTGGAGTCACGGGATACCAACAGACATTTAATGACCAAGAATCAGATAGCAGTACAGCCTCAGCGACACTCGTATGGGCAGATTCTAGCAAGACACTTGTTGAATGTAATGAAGTTTCTGATCAAAACATTTCTATCTCCCTATGGCAAGGTACCAATGTACCTGTACCTGGAGATACAGATAGCAATGCCACATTAGATAAAGTCTCACAAGTAGGTCTCTACCAATTTGAACTACGCGATCACAACTGGACAGAAGCAGATTGGAATATCGCATATACAGCACATCATAATGGTGATGGCTTTAACGCAACCCCAGATTGTGCTCTAGATGACAATAGTGTAATATTCTATGATGAAAACTCTATTCCATCTGCATCAAGTCAAAATGGATGTCTTATTAGTAGTGCAAACCATACCAATCCAAACCTTGGACATACCTATAATTCGCTCTCTTTACAGTTTTATCCTTATCAGTTTGCTCTCTCTTTCAATACCAGTACACATCCTAGTGGAGACAAAGGTTTTGTCTATATCAATACCCTAGATGATGCTAAGTATACCAATGGAGTAGATGAAAATATCTCTTTCAATATCCAAGGTAGCTTTACAGCACAAGGATTTGATGCAATAAGGGTTTCTAACTTTGTAGGTGGATGTTATGCCATAGATACAGCAATGAATCTACACTATACCTATCTATCAGATATACCAAGTGATACCTCTAATCTTACCTATGACCTTATAGATTACAATAGCACTGATGAGAGTATCATCACACGTACCAAAGAACAAAATACAGTGACAGGTAGCCTACTAAGAGATATAAAAAATGAATTTACTATTACACAAAATACAGGACATTTTGCTAAAGATATGCAAGGAAGTATCACCATGGACTTAGGATTTAACTTTGACCGTGACAATACAAAAGCACTCAACCCTAGACGTATCACCTTTCATGACCTCAATATCTCTATGCCAACGATAGATTTGAGTGTGAATTTGATAGATGACCATACAGCATTTTCTACCCTATTAATAGATAGAAATATATCATTTTTCTATGCAAGTGTCCAACCTGCGAAACTCTTTTATGATGACATCACAGATACTACGGTAGTGACACCTATCTCTGTTCTTATCTATTGTGATTTAGGCTTTACAGAGTGTCAACTTAGAGGTCTTGATACACTCAATGGACAAACAAGTGATTTTAACTGGTGGAAATCATGGAACCATGACAATATTACAGAGGATGATGGGAAGATAGTCATAGAAAGTGCCTTAACAGGGATACTATCTCCTACCCCTGTCACTATATCTACAAAAGGTGAAAATAACTCAATAGTCATAAGTAACGTAGGGTTAACCTTACCTACGACCGTAGATATCAACTTAGTAACAGATACTACCAAAGCAAACTTTACCGATAGATGGCTCATCTTCAATCCAAGCGACCCTTTTTATAGGGTACGATTTATCAACAGTGCTACTTGGGCAGGGTTTGGAGATACAGGACATGTAGTCGGAGGCAATTCAAATACTAAGAAAGGGAAACGTTTAGAATGGTAACCCTATACACGCAACGTATTCTACGTCCTGCCGTTGCCATGATAGAGCTTATCTTTGCTCTAGTCATCATGGCGATTGTTATGATGTCAGCACCTATGCTCATCAGTACAGCATCCAAAAGTAGCACTACAGCCATGCAGCAAGAGGGTATCAATGAAGCCTCTTCAAGAATCAATATGATTATGGGCTATGCCTGGGATGAAAACAATACAAACAGCACCTATACACCTATCTTACATACCACAGGAGGTCATGCAGACTTGGCTATGGTAGCACTTACTTCTAGGAGAAAAGGCACACCCGAACAAAGCCAAAGAACCTTTATCTTTGCCGATGCAAACAGTAGTAATCTCTTTGCCTCAGAGCCTATTAACTTAGGTTTTGATACAGGGGAAACAGTAGAATCAGATGGCGATGATATAGATGACTTCATCGGAGATATTAACCTCACCCAAATAGGTGCATCAACCACGACAGACTATATAGAGAAAAGCACTATCAACATCAATACAGCTGTCAGGTATATCTCAGATGCAACCACCAATGACTACGGACGACGTATCATTACACATACTGCCTTTACTCCTATGGTTGTAGCTACAGATAGTTCAAATATCAAAGAAATAGTCGTTACCCTTACTAGCACAGATGTCCCCAACGCTGCAGTACTTGAAAAAACAATTGTTTTACGTGCTTTTTCTTGCAATATCGGTACATATAATTTAGAAGAGAGGAATTTTTAAAATGCAAATAACACGACAGAGAAAAGCATTTTCGATGATAGAAGTTGTCTTTGTTATCACGATATTAGGTATCATCACCTCAATAGGCTCTGAAGTGATTGCAAATGTATATGAAAACTATATCGTACAACGTGCACAACACCGAGCCTCTATCAAAACACAACTGGCACTCAATCAAATAGCCAATAGACTCCGTCATACCATACCAGGAAGTATAGGAAGACGTGTAGGAAGGCTAGGAGGATTTGAATTGACTACCTCTGCTATGGGTTCAGCCTCCAATGCTTATACCGTCCTCCAATGGGTAGGTACAGATATTGATAGCTTTGAAGCCATAAGTAGCGATACTAGCCGACAGCCTGGATGGAGTGGTTTTTGTGATGTAGATAACAGTTCAGCCACTGCTCTTTCTACACCAGGGTCTAATCTTGACTTAGCAAATACTATTATAGACAATCTCTCAAATGGTACAAGAGATATTACCACTGCTAGTTTATTTTTCCCTAATGAGCCAACTGCCTTTGCTATTCAAGCAGCCACAGGAACGAGTATTACTTTAGCTGCTAATCCTAGTAATCGTATCGTGGAGAGATACAAACTAGCATGGACTTCTTATGCCTTATTAGTGGAGGGTGGAGATTTATTTTTGTACTCTGATTTTGCACCTACCATAGGGGCCAATATCGTTGGAATCCGTTATCTTTTACTTAAAAATGTTACTAATTTCAAATTTGAAAATAGAGGTTCTACTACGCGTATCAAGCTTTGTGTAAAAGAAAATATCGGGGATGGATTTAGTATTCCCTCATGTAAAGAAAAGGCGATATTCTAATGAAACATATACACTATAGAAAAGGTTTTTCGATGATAACGGCCATTGTCATGATTGTATTGATGTCTACCGTGGCGATGTTTGTCATGGGACTATCAGGTAAACTCATCAAAGAAACCACAGCACAATACCAAAGAGAACAAGCCATGCTTTTGGCCAATAGTTATACAGAGTATAGCGTATTGGCAGTCACAGGAAATGATCGAAACATAGACTGTGTAGAGACAATCTATGGTCTTATTGGAAATGCCACAACGGTCAATCCCAATGATGGATATCGTATTCGTACACATATCTCCTATATTGGGATTAATGATGCCTCTGGTATAGCCAACTGTGCAAATATAAGAAGGTTAGGTGTTGTCCCTTTTGGTAGCAGTACCCCTCTTACTATCATCGTAGATGCTTATGTGGATTATAAAGATTTAGACAATCCAAATGCACCCAATTTAGTCTATCATAGACGCACCGTACAAAAGATATAATCATGAAAAATAAAAATTTTATACACCTACTAAAACCTGCTTTTACCATGCTAGAACTTATCATGGTTATCGTCATTTTAGGGATTCTCTCTTCTCTTGCTATACCTCGTATGGACAGAGACTACAAACAAGAAGCCTCTGATAGTATGCTCTCTCACATACGCTATACCCAACATCTAGCCCTAACCGATAATAAACATAAGTTTGATAAAGCCAAATGGCAACAAAGATTTTGGAGAATTGTTTTTAGTACCTGTACAGGAGACAATCGTTACTTTATGATAGGTGCTGATGATGATATGGAGAGTTCAAACAATGCATTTTTTGATCGTAATGAATCAGCGATAGACCCAAGTACAAGCAAACCATTTTTTTGGACAAGTGGTCAAGCTTGTCCTAATGGAGGAGATGGGTCAACCAGTGAAGAAGTGTTTATAAGTAAAAAATATGGTATCAAAACTATCCTAGCTCAGGGAGGTTGTGCAGGTACAAGTGCCACTACTATGGGGCATATAGGATTTGATAACTTTGGAAGACCTCATTATGGCTTTGGGTTATCTACGCAACCCAATTATAATAGTTTTATCACACAACCTTGTAGCTTTACCTTTACACTTTCAGATGATGAAACATTTACTATTACGATTGAACCAGAAACAGGTTATGCTCAAATTGTTGGGCAAGATGATTCATAATATAAGTTCTTATTTACCATTCATTAAGTATCTTAAGTTACAATTAAGTATAGCCAATCAAAGAAGCTATGCGTCACAGTACCTCAAATAAAAAAGGATCACTTATGAACAAAAGTATCACAGGTAGACATTTTGAACTCACAGAAACGATAAAAGCCTATGCAGATGCAGCCGTGGAAGGTCTCAAAAAATATAATTTAGATATTATCTCAGCAAATACTGTCATATCTGCCAATGAAAAACATGGTAGAAAAGGGTTTACTACAGAATTTATTATCAATTTAAAAGATAAAAATACTATCGTTATCACACAAAATGACAAAGATGTCTATGCCACTATTGATTTGGCAATAGAAAGAGTCAAAAAATCACTCAGAAGACATGCAGATAAAATTAAAGGTCATCGTATCATGAGCTTCAAAGACTTAGGGGTAGAAGCCGAAGCCGTGAGTGAATATACTACCAATGAAGAGTTAGAAATAGTACCCATGGACTTAGAACTTCATAAGCCTATTGACTTTGATGAAGCAATAGATGCACTCAAGTCTGAAACAAAACGTCAATTTATTGTATTTAATGACCATGAGGGTATCATGAGAGTCATGTACAAAAGAGCCGATGGGAAATTTGGACTCTATTAATAGTTATGAAAGCTTAGGCAATCTAGCCTTTGCTTTTGCTATTATCTCTTCATCTTCTGCCATATCTATCCACTTAAACTTTTGTCCACTTTGTATCGTACCATCAAGAATATCTCCAGCATCACGAAACTTCAAATCAAGCTTTGCAATATCAAAACCATTGCTCGTCTGTGTAAACTGTGTCAAACGTGGACTAGCCTTAAAATGGCTATAGAGATAACAGCAACTCTTCAAGCCATTACGCCCTACTCTTCCCCTAAGCTGATGTAAGGTAGACAAACCAAAACGTTCAGCACCCACTACCACAATCAGAGTAAGTCTCGGCAGAGAAATCCCCACTTCTACCACCGTAGTAGCAAGTAAGATATTGCCTTTTTCTCGAAATTCTAAAAGTTTATCTTCTTTGTCTTTGTCTTTTCCATGTGTGACATAGACATGCTCAAACTTCTTTTCCCAAAATCCCCTACTCTCTTCTAAAGACTGATAGGGTATTTCAGTACTTTGTTCTACCAAAGGATAGATGAGCAACACTTGATGACCTTGGTCTATCTCTTCTTTGATATGGCTCAATAAATCAGGGAAATCTTTTTTTGAGATAGTTTGGGTCAACACTTCACGCTCAAAAGGTGTCGTAGTAATCAAACTTACATCAAGTAGTTCAGAATCCATCATCGCTTGGGTACGTGGAATAGGTGTCGCTGAAAACTGTACAAAGTGAGGCTTTTTATCTCCACTACTAACTAATGCTTCGAGACTTGCACGTTGCTTTGTACCAAAACGATGCTGTTCATCGACCATCACAAGCGATGCCTTGGGTAAATCTTCTTTATAGAGTAACGCATGGGTACCGATGATAAAATCAGCTTCAGTATAGACCCCTTCTTTTTTTCCCTGCATCACCAACGCTATAGATACTTCTTTTGGCAGATACTTTGTAGCCTCTTCATAAAGCTGTATTGCCAAAAGTGAAGTAGGAGCCATCAAGATACTTTTGTGAGGTAAAGCCATCATCACAGAAGCGAGTATCACCATCGTTTTACCAGAACCCACATCCCCTACTACCATACGCTTCGTTGCCTTTTTATCGCTACTAAGGTCTTGTTGTATCTCTTTTATCACCAATGTTTGTTCGGCTGTGAGCCTAAAAGGTAATGCCTCTATAAAAGGTTCTACCTCCCCATGAAGGGCATCAAGTGCCTCAAAATCAGCCCGTTTTCCTCGTAATTTTTTTAGATGATTATACGCTTCTACAAATTTAAGTACCCCAATAAACGCATGTTTAAAATGCCCTTCTTCATAGACTTCTTCTATCCGTGTAGGAAAATGTATATGCATAAGAGTAGCCACTTCTTTACTATCTAAACCTTCATTATAAAGGTTTTGTTCACTAATATACGCTTCGATGAGTGCATTTATCTCAACCTCTTTTAAAACCGTTTTATATTTGGCAGTCACCTTCCCTACTTGCTTGATAGACTTAGGTTGAGACATCTGTAAGTAGCCTTTATAGGTTTCTACTTTTCCTTGTATCACATGGCTAGAACCTACACTAAATAGTTTATGATGATAAGGTGTCACACGAAAAAAGGTAGAAGAGAGTCGTCTCTTAGAGTGAGTAAGTATAAAAGTAACACGTAACTTCCCCCCATACACACTACTTTCTATCACCTTGGCTTCTAAAGTATTGACCTTACCCTCTTCTACTGTTTTTGAAATAGTTGTATCGTTATAAGAATGAGGAATAATCAGTGCTAAGTCTAAGAGTGTATGAATTTTAAGTTTGATAAAGAGTTGTTTGGCTTCTTGCATGATGTTTTTCCATTTTTATTTTTTATTGATTTTTAAAGGCTTCATACTCTTGTTCTAATTTATCCAAATCTTTATCATTTGAAATCATTATTAGATGATAATATTTAGCTGTCATAAAATGCAAAAAATCTATCGCTTCACATTTACCTTTGAGCCTTACACCGTTACTATGGCAATATCTTGAAAAATCAATAGCCTCATCATAAATTTCTTGTTTAATATTTACAGATTCAAAAGCATCTAAAAGCTCTACAGCATCTCTAAATCGCTTTTTATAATCAAAATGAATAGTTCTTAACGCTTCAATCACTACTAATCTATTGACAAAAATCTCACTTTCTTTTTCTTGTGCTATCTGTATAAATTGTTTTTTAGTCTCTTCCTTATTTTGACATAAGTCTATAATAATATTTGTATCAAAAAAATATTTCACTATTTTTCCTCATCTAAAGTATCAATAAAGTTTAAAAGACTTTCTTTTGCTCTTTTTTGTCTATTCTTATCATCTTGCGTAGGATAATGTATCCTCGCTTCATTCACATCAAAACCAAAAATATCATTTTGAATATCATTTAAAAAATTATTTTTCACTTCTTTTTGTTTAGAAATATTCACCACACCATCATCATCTTTATAAATTTGATAATACACAGCTTCCATACCAGCCCCCAAAAGAACACTAGGACTATGGGTAGTCACAATAAATTGAATGAGTGGAAAAGTATCTCTAAGTTTATTCATAAAACTATATTGCCATTTTGGGTGCAAGTGTAGTTCTATTTCATCAATCAAAACCACAGCTTGAAAATCACTGATATTTTCTACTTTTTGTTTCTCTGAAAGTCTTGCTATCAAATCACAAATAATGGTTATCACACCTTTATATCCAGCCGAAAGTTGCTCAAAACTAACCTCTGAACCTTTTTCGCTAAATATAACTTCATTAGGATTTATTTTTATCTCAATATCAGAATTTAAAAGATGATTTAAAAGGGCTTTTGCCTCTTTGACACTGATAATATTATCATTTTCTTTTTGCTCACTATAATCAAGATATTGCAACCATTTCATAGGAGATTTCAAATCATATTCTCCACTAAACAGACTTAAATATCCCGTAGTATCTTCTTTCATTTGACAAGCGTTATTTCGTGATGAACCATAGGCAAAGAAATTATTTTGAATATCTTTTTTATCTTCTATTTTAATACTAAAGTCATCTTCTCGCACTCTAAATTCTTTAAGTCCATCTTCTTCTGTTCCTTTTAATCCAACAGCGATAGCTTGAAGTAAAAGCGTTTTACCATCTCCATTCTCTCCTACGATATAAATTTCTTTTTTGTCTTTTAGGTTGTCTAGGCTTATTTCAGTTATTGAGAAAAACTTTTTTATACTTATATTCGTTAAGGTTTTTATATTTTCTTTTGGGAGAGCTTTTTGCTTTTCTTTTTTTAAGTCATTTTCTAATACATTGAGAAGTAAATCTACATCTTCTATTTTTTTTAGGAAAAGTGGTCTAATATGTTGATTATCTTGATAAGAAAAAAATTTAGCTATATTTTTCTCTAGTGTTATAAAAATAGATGATTTTTGAAAGTTTTCATTTAAAATTTTAAAATAATTTTTTGAGAATAATATATTATTTCTATACGGTTCATAAATATAAAAGGAATACTCTTTATCTAGCTGAAAAATATTTGTATGTACATTTTTTGTACTCGCATGACCTAAAGTATTAAATTCATTTATAAAACTTAAATTCAATATTTTATCTACTTTAAAATCTATATCTTTAACGAATTCTTCTAAATCAGAAGTAGAATTTATTTTTCTAAAAAGCTCTATTTTTTCTACAGAAGTTAATAAATTATAATTATCAGGCTTATCCCAAATTTCATTATCAAACTCATTAGTAATAATTTGGTCAGCAAAAAAATATAGTAAAAATTCAGGAGAAAAAAAGTTATTTGGTTCTTTTCTAGCTATATTCAAAAGTAAGTTATAAGATACACACACCTTCGGATTCTCAGGGTCAAATATATACTTCTCTATTGCCTCTTTATCTATCCCCATGAAAACCCCTTCTTCCTTTATTTTTTGTCTTTCTTATTTGTCTTTCTTAGCTGTCACAAGCACAAAAGACAAGTCAGACAATTCTTTATGTGATTTGATAAAGCGATTCATCTCTTCAAGTGTCACAGAAGCAATCTTATCTAGCTGAAGTTTGGCAAAATTAAGAGGTCTATCATAATAATAATCATTATACGCACGGCTTAGTCTTTGGGCAAGGGTTTCTGTACGCAAAGGTTCAGACCCTAACAAAAACTTTTTGGTATCTTCTAACTCTTCTTTAGTAATACCCTCTTTGACAAAAGTATCTACCACTTCTTGGATAAGGTCTTTCGCCTCATCTTGTGTAGAAAGTTTTGTTTGTAAATAGCCACTAAGATATGATACCGACTTGGTACGTCTAAGCGAAGCATACACCCCATACGTCAGTCCACGTTTTACACGTATCTCTTCCATCATACGGCTACCAAACCCTGCTCCACCTAGTAAATACTCTGCAATTTTTGCTTTGTACTGGTCTTTTGCATCATACGCATAGTAAAATGGCGACCCAAAAAATATCGTAGACTGTTGCGTATCTTCATGAAGCAATAGCAACTCTTTTTTATCCGAAGCTTCAATAGATTGGAGTTGTCTCATTTTTACCTTTGGAAAAAGTGAAAGTATCTCTGTGAGATATATTTTAGCTTGTGCAAATTCTATATCACCACCGACTACGGCTATCACATTATTGACACCTAAATGCCCTGTAATAAAGTTTTGAATATCTGCTACTTTTAAGCTATTAATACTTTCTAGCGTACCATCATAAGGTTTGGCTAAAGCATTGCCTTTAAATAATATTTTACGTAAAGATGTCGCAGCGATATAGTCAAAATCACTCTTCTTTTGTGTAATCCATCCTATCTTTTGATGCTTGATCTGCTCTAGGGCTTCTTGGCTATAGTTGGGGTCTTTGAGTAGTTCTACCGTTCTTTGTACTGCATTGGCAAACTCTGATTTGAGTGCTGAGATTTCAATCACAAAACTTTCACGCCCTACATTACTCTCTATATCTATCGCATGGGCATCTAGTTTGGTAGCAAAACCAATACTCCCCTCTTTTTTTGTACCTTCGTTCAAAAGTTTCGCCGACATATCTGCTAATCCATCTATCGTAGTGGATAAATGTCCAGCATTCTTAAAGACCAATTGTATAGAAACAATAGGGATATATTTGCCCTCTTCAAAAACAACGGCTACTTTCGTATCGTTAATCGTTAGCTCTTTTAGTTCTGTTGCCATCAATGCTCCTTGTAATGCTATGAGTAAAATAAGTATCTTTTTCATCTAAAATCTTTCCAAAATCGTATATGCCGTATTGCGTTTCGCAGGACTCTCGCCTACATCACAAATAAGCTCTATCATCTGCTCTTGGTTCATCTCGTTTTTTGCCCCTGCTGATGATACCACATTCTCTTCCATCATCGTGCTACCCAAATCATTTGCCCCAAACAATAGTGCCATTTGTCCTATATACGAGCCTTGTGTCACCCATGAGCTTTGGATATTTGGCACATTATCCAAAAATAGTCTTGCCACGGCTAGATAACGCAAATATTGATTGGGTGTAGTCTTGGTAATCGTAGGCAGTTCACGTTTGAGCTGTGTATGGTCGCTTTGATAAGACCACATAATAAAGGCACGAAAGCCCCCTGTCTCATCTTGAAGCTGACGTACATAATCCAAATGCTCCACAATCTCATGCACTGTTTCCACCGTGCCATACATCATCGTAGCAGTAGATTTAATCCCCAATTTATGAGCCTGTCTATGCACATCTAGCCACTCATCTTTGTCATGTTTTTTGGGTGCAATAATATCACGCACCCTATCGCTCAATATCTCTGCCCCTGCCCCTGGTATTGAGCTTAGCCCCTTGGCTTTGAGCCGTGAAAGCACTTCTGAAATAGAAATTTTAGAACGAGAAGCAATATAATTTATCTCAATAGAAGAGAAGCCATGAATAGTCACTTGTGGATATTTCTGATGAATATGCTCCACCAAATCCTCATACCATTCAATCTCCAACTTAGGATGAACCCCACCTTGAAATAAAATCTGCGTCCCACCGATAGCCAAAAGCTCATCTATTTTAAAATCAATCTCATCAAAAGTCAAGATATAGGCATCTTCTTTTTTCTCGTGCGTATAAAAAGCACAAAACTTACAATCAACCCAACAAATATTGGTATAATTAATATTTCTATCCACCACAAAAGTAGTCACACCTTTTGGGTGCATCTGCTTTTTACGAGCTAAAGCCATCTTCCCCAAAGTCTTTAAATCCCCATTTTCTATAAGGTCTATCGCTTCATCTATGGTCATTCGTTTTGTCATAGTTGCTGTCATTGTTTTCCTTTATTCTCAATTCTCTTTAAATACCTGATAATAATTTGAATCAGCCCATATATTTAAATTATTAAATAAATTTGTAGTCTTAAAATAAGAAAAAGTATAAGATAATCTTAAAGATTCTTCTATTTTATCTTTATTTATATTTCCTCTTGAAAAATATTGTGCCATAAGCAAAGTCATATCATGCCCATTACAAATTTGTAAGGAGTCTATAGATATAAGTTTTAAACTATCTATTTCGTCTTGTATATTTATATCGTAGTCAATTTGTTCTATCAATAGTTCTATTAATTTATCAAAATCAAAAGATACTTGACAATCCAAATAAGATACTAAATTATTTAATTTAATTCTCTTAAAATTAAATAAGCCATTATTTTTATGAGAATACCATCTGATATAGCCTATTTTTATAGCAATATCATATATATTTTCTTTAAGATTTTCAGATAAAAAAGCATAACATTCGCCATTGGAATACTCATTAATAGTGGAATAGAATGCCTCTGTTTCAATCATTTGAATTTCCATATCATGATAATCAGTAATAAACAAGTTATTATTATAAGCAATCTCTTCTAAATTATCAAAATCAGCATCAGCTATACCAATTATATTTTTATAACCATCTTCTATTAAATTATTTAATCCTTCAATAACTTTATCTTTACCTTTGACTTCTATAGTATCTGTATAATTATGAGAAAAAATATTTCTAAAAAGTTTTATATCTGTATCTCCCTCCAATAAGATAAAAACTTTATTTTCATTTTGAGGGTGTCTAATAGAAAGTTTTATCTCCACAAGTTTAGGTTCTAATGCACGAGATAAAGCTTGAATACTATTCACTTTTAGAAGCCTCTAAATTAACTGTTAAATCCCAACTATCATCAATAATATAAGGTGAATGTGTTGCGATAACAATATCTATATTTTGAAGTTTTATTATCTCTTTAATATCATTTAAAAACTCTTTTTGCCATACAATATGAAGTGATATTTCAGGTTCATCAATTAATACTAGTGAATTATCACTTGATTTAAAAATAAGTTCAAAAAGTAAAACAACCTCATGTTGCTCACCTGATGATAATTCTGTTAATTGTAAAATTGAACCATTTTCTGACTCAAAAATAAATCCCTTGTCTTTATCAATCTTGATTTTTTTAAAATTAAATCTTCTTTCATTTAATATTTTTGTAAAAAGTTCAATTTTATCTACTAAAGAACGAAAAACAGCTAATTTTTCTTCACTATCAATAATATAAAGAGATAAAACCTTTGTATCACTATCACTAATTTCAGCTTCTTCTAAAAAACTATCTTCATCTAATTTTAATAACCCATATTGAGAAGTCTTCTGCCTTTGTTCTTGTAATGATTGTAATTTAGCTTTTAACTCCTCTTCATTAAGAGAGGTCTTTCTCGCTTTAAACAAGCGTTTTGGAAAACTACTATCTAAAGATTGTGTAACTTGTGCATATTCTTCAATAATTTGTTTAATTTTGTAACTTAATTCATGTGAATATTTCTCAATAGTATCAGTAATGACTGTTTCTCTTCTCAGTCTATGATTAGATACGGACTCTCTTTGTATTAATCGTTGTTCTTGAATAAGATATACTTCAAGTTCATCTAAAATATAAAGAAACTCTTTAGGAATGCCAATATTAAATCGTTTCATAAAATGTTCAGGAATATAGTCACTATATTGATAAATAGCTTCTTCAAGTGATAAAGTTTCATTTGTTGATATATTTAAAAATTCGTTACTTCTTACTCTTTCAATAAAATTAGGCAAAAATTCTTCTATTTGACGAAAAGGCATCCCTTTCTTTACCTCAGAAAGTAATTTTTTAGATGGGTATTCAAAAGCAGTAATTGTTTGAATATTATCTTTTAAAATAAAATCTATTTTAGTAGTATCACTAGTAATTGTTTTTATAATATTTATAGAGTTATTATTATCTAAAGTAACAATAATTTTATCAAAAACTAATCTTGAAAAAAAACTAAATCTCTTATTAAATAAGTTATCTATAATTTTAAGTGTCATAGTCTTACCATAACCATTTGGAGCAGTTAATATAGTAATTCGCTCCTTTTGATTATAATGAATCTCATGGTTAAATAAATTAAACAGTCCCTCTATCTTGAGATTTAATAATTTCATTTTAGTTTCCTATCCTAACTCTTAGTCAGTTTTCCCCAAAGCATCCAAAACCCCATTGATGAACTTAGGAGATTTTTCGTCTGCCAAAGTCTTAGCGAGTTCTACTGCTTCATTGATGATGATGGCTTTGTCTGTTTTGGCGATGAGTATCTCATACGCACCCAAACGCATAATGGCTTTTTCTACTTTGCCTATGCCGTCATAATCCCAATCTTTGAGATGGGCTTTGATTTCTTTGTCTATGAGTTCTATATGTTCAATCGTACCGTCAAAGAGTGTATGTGAAAACTCTCTTTGTTTGTTACGGATTTTACCCTCTTCTAATATTTCATCAGAAAATTTAGCGATATTTTCGTTACCCAAATCATAGGCATACAATAGTCCGATGACAGCTGTTCTTGCTTGGTGTCTTGTTGCCATTATGCTAACTCTCCATAAAGATTAATCATTTCAATCAGTCCGACCATCGCTTCGCCACCTTTGTTTCCTGCTTTTGTCCCTGCTCTCTCAATCGCTTGTTCGATGCTATTAACGGTTAATACGCCAAAAGTCACAGCTTTGCCATGTTTGAGTCCTACCGTAGCCACACCCTTGGTAGCTTCTGCCGAGATATAGTCAAAATGAGGAGTTGCCCCACGAATAACTGCACCCAAACAACATACAGCGTCATACTTACCACTAGCCAAAGCCTTATCAAGAGCAAAAGGAATTTCAAATGCACCTGGGACTAAAATCAAATCCAAATCATCAGGATTTCCTCCATGTCTTGTATAAGCATCCACTGCACCCTCTACCAATCTATCTGTGATAAAGTGGTTAAATCTACCATTAATAATCGCTACTTTTTTGCTCTTGTCTACTTGTAAGTTACCTTCTACTGTTGTCATCTATTTTCCTTTTGTTTGTGTTTTTATTTTATAAAAGAGATGATTCTTATCTAAAAATACAATATAAAAAGTATTTTTATCAAATCTCTCTTCAGTTTTTGGGTGAATTGTATCATGATATTTTTCAGGAATTATAAATCCTATCAATCTAACACTATTTTCTAATCTAAATCTCGCCCAACTTATATCGTCAGGAATAAAAGTAGGGTTTATAAAATCTGATTCTGTTGGAAACTTTTCATAAATTTCTAATATATGAGACCGATATTTAGCTTTACCTATTTCTAGTTTACTCCAATGAACTAATGGTTCTTTAGAATATTCTTTTAGTTTATCTAATAACTTTTTTAATTCATTTTGAGACCAATCAGAAAAATCTTGTCCTACTTCTTGACTATTATCAAAATAGGCAAAATTAAATTTACATTTTAAAGTTAATGTATTATTATCACTATTAATGAAAACTTTAGGAATAGTATCCAAAAAAGCTATTTTTTTCCTATTTTGAAACTTTTTACTAGCCATAATTTAACCTTGGTTTACCACCTATCTTCCCCTCTTTATACTTTTGAACGATAGAACGGTCATTACGAAGCATATCACCTTGAATTTCATCTAGTCGATACAAAAAACTCTCATTTTTATCTTTGTTTACTAAAACAACTCTATATTTACCAAGTTTATCCATTATATCTGTATGGTGTGTAGTAAAAATCAGTTGAGCATTATTTGGATTTTTCTCTTCATCATCAAAAAAGTTTATAAGCATTGGCAATAAGTCACTATGTAAATTTATATCAAATTCATCTAAGACCAATGTACCACCCATATCTAAAATAATTTTATAAAGTCCTAATTGTAAATAAAGAGCTTTTACCCCACTTGATTGGTATTGGAAAGTTAAGTTATGACCTTCCTCATCTAGTATATTATAGTTAAATAGTGGAAAGTATTCCTCTTTTCCTGTCTCTTTATGCGTTTGTTTCTCTATTGTTATAGTATTAATACCTGTATCAGAAAGCACTAAAACTTTTTTAACAAAATCAAAAATAGATTGATTTTCAAAATAAAACTGTGTAACAGATTTATAATCTATATAATCATCTTTTCGACCCAAATCATCTACATTTATTCCAATTTTACTAAAAAGCGTATAAATTAATTTTGTACTTTCAACACCATATTGATTGGCTGTACTGACTAAAGAAACGTTATCTCTTAATTTCATAATTTCTAAATCTTTAAACTCTTTTAATTTTGAAATAATTTTATTTTTCTTTCTTTCAATGATTTTACTCTCTCTTTTTTCTTTCCTATAAATAATCTCAGAAAGTATTCTATCTACAGTAAGTTTTAATTCATATCTATACTCTATATTATTTTCAAGAAAAACAATATAAAACTCACTAGGCTGAGAATTATCAAAAAATGAATGAAATGGTATTTTAGAGTCAGGATTTTGATTAAAAGAGTTCTTAACGAAATCACATAAAAAAGATAATACTTTCAGTACATTCGTTTTACCTGAAGCATTCGCTCCTTTAATTGCCATAATATTAGTATAAAAATTACCTTTAGATATAGTCTTTGGACATCCTTCACCCAATCTTAAAGAAACTTCAAATCCTTCTTTAAATGAATAAAAATTTTTTGCTCCAAACTCTAATATCATTATATATTCCTAATATTTTTATGTTAATAATAACCAATAAAACTTTATTTAAAGTTATTTTATGTCATACAATGACATATTATTAGAATAAGCCTAAATTCTACTCCACAATACGTCTAATAGCATCAATTTGACCAATAAGTCTATCTAAATCATTCAATTTTATCATATTTGGACCATCACTTAAAGCGATAGAGGGGTCAAAGTGCGTTTCAAAGAAAAAACCATCTACACCCACAGCAGATGCTCCTCTTGCTAAATATTCTACCATAGAAGCATCTCCTCCACTTGTAGCACCTCCACTAGCAGGGGCTTGGACAGAGTGTGTGGCATCAAAAATTACAGGAGCAAATTCTCTCATAATTCTAAGCCCTCGCATATCAACAATAAGATTACCATAACCAAAAGTTGAACCTCGTTCTGTGAGCCATACATTATATTTTTGAGCGTTCTCATAGTTTACTTCACCCTCAAAACCTCGTGTTTTAAGTACTTTTGCCACAGAATGTTTCATCGCATCAGGAGCAAGAAATTGCCCTTTTTTGATATTGACCACTGCCGATGTCTTCGCACAAGCGACCAATAAATCCGTTTGTCTACACAAAAAAGCAGGGATTTGAAGCACATCAGCTACCTCTGCCACTGCTTTAGGTTGCGTGTAATCGTGAACATCTGTGAGGATTTGATAGCCAAATTGTTCTTTGACCTCTTGAAGCATCTTTAGCCCTTCGTCTAAACCCGGCCCTCTAAAAGAGTCTAGGCTTGTTCGGTTGGCTTTGTCAAAAGAGGCTTTGAAGTAAAAATTTTTGGTACAATCTTCATGGTATTTAAGGAGAGATTGTGCGATACGCATCACATTATCACGGCTTTCTAGGACACAAGGTCCAGCTATTAGTATCATTTTTCATCCTTACATATAAGCCATTACTAGCCCATTATTTTATAAACAAAAGTATATCTAAAGATTATTATTTTAGGGTTGTTTTACCTTCTGTTAGCCTTTATCCTTTAGTAAAACCACCATAAATCCTGACCCAACAACCAATAGTATACCCAAAAATGTCCAAAGGTTTGGAAGGGGGTCTCCGAGTACTGTGCCTATGATGAGGGCAAAGATGATATTTGAATAGGATATTGTACCTACGATACCTGCTTTGGTAAGTTCGTAGGCTTTGGTCATAAGCAGTTGAGAGATGGTGGCAAAGATACCTACTGCTGTAACATACACCCACTCTATCCCTTGGGGCATGATAAACGATGCAAACATCCAATCAAAATCTTCTGATACAGAAACATAGGGGGTGATGAGCATGAGAAATAAAGGAGCGATTGTACCTATGAGCATGAAAGACATAACAATGGCTCTTGTGTCGTAATATGTGCGTAGTTCTCGTATAGATGTGTAGGCTAATGCTGCTCCGATACCTGAAAAAATTCCTAAAATATCATATTTATCAAAGCTTCCTCCTTGGGGTTGGGCGATGAGGATAATACCGATAAAGCCAATAGCAATAGCAAAAAGTGCTGAGGGGTGTAGTTTTTCATTGAGGAAGATATAGGCAAAAATAGCCACAAATATGGGGGATGTTTTGTTGTAGGTCACGGCTTCGCCTAGGGGGATATGTGCCATAATATAGAAATATGCTAAAAGGGCTGAAAATCCCATAGAACCACGAAAAATGAGAAGCATAAGCTTTCCACCTTTTTGATTGAGAGGGATTTTCCAAATGGAGAGTCCCACAAGCACAACGCCAAAAATGTTTCTAAAAAAAGTAACCTCAACAGGAGGTAACATTTGACTCACTACCTTTGCAAAACCTCCCATCATCGCGAAGCTCAAAGAAGCCAAAAGCATAAAGAGTATACCTCTGTCCATATTTGTTATTATTTTTTTCAACGTAGTTCCTCATCTTGATATGATGGAAGTGTAGCATAATAGCTTTAGGCTTATCTAGTACGTACAGCTCGAATATCCCCAAAGAATATTACATCTTTTAAAATGGCTTTATTGGTGATACCATCTTTAGCAATACTCAGCATAAGTCTACCCTCTTTACTAGAAAATATTTGTTGATGGATAATGGCTGTGGCATACCAAGAGGCATTTTTACCCAGTGTTTTATAGTACTTAGAGAGTTCTTTCTTTTTAGGGATATGTACGGTAACTTTACCTTTTTGACGTTCTGCTCCTATGGTCTTAAAAATATAATCATGGGGCTTTGTCTTCTCTTTGATAAGACCATCAAGGTTAAAATAAAGTGTCAAGAGGTCATTGGTGCTATAAAAATCAAGCACACTCTCTTCATCTCTTGTTTGTTTTCCTTTTTTAAACTTTTTAAATTTTTTAGTGACGGTTTGATGAATATGGTCAAAAAGATACTCTTTTTGCATCACTGTTTTATGGTGTGACTTGACTACTTTATAGCTATCACTTATCATAATACCATTTTTAATATGTCCTTGTGAACTATGATGTTCTGTGCGTCCTCTACTTAATAGTTTTGCCAATCCTGTGGCTGAGAGCTTGATGTCGATACTATAAGTATCTTCTGTTTTTTCTAAAACAGCTTTGGCTACCCCTATTTTACCAAAAATGCCATAACTTACATCATAATTGGCATAAATGATTTGAGCGTGTATCAATAGGGGTACCGTCATAAAAAATAGCATAAAAATAGAAAATCGTTTAGGCATACTAGAATCCTTTTTACTAAGCATAGCATATTTTTATGATAAAATATGTTAGACAAAACACCTCCAAGGATAACAATTATGCCTATTTCTGAGAATAATACCACAACATCACTCAATGTCATTGATGATTTGAGTATGGATCTTCATACGAAGATACAAGATATTCTAACACCTCTTTATTCTTCTGATTATGGTGATTTTTTCTTAACTTTTATTTTTGGTATCCCACTGGCTCAATGGATAGGTGCTATTATTGTTTTTTTACTTTTTTTGGGATTACGTCACTTTTTTACCTCTTTGGTCATGGGAACACTACAAAAACTTGCTAAGTATTCAGACAACTATTATGATGACCGTATTATCTCAGCACTCAAAGCACCTATACGCTTTGCTTTTATTGTGGTGGGGATGCATCTTTTCTTTTTGATTACCTTTCAAGAAACGATTTTGATTAAAAAGATTTTAAATACACTGATTGTGTATGATATTTTTTGGGCGATATTGGCTATCTTGGAAGCAATACGAGAACTTTTTCAAAAATTTGCCAATAGATTTAGTGAAGACCTTTATAAAGAAATCGGTAATTTTATGCTCACTATCATGAAAATACTGGTATCAGGTATAGGTTTAGGGGCAATGCTTCAAGTGTGGGGTATTAATGTAACGGCATTGGTGGCTTCTTTGGGTATCGGGGGGTTGGCTTTTGCCCTAGCTGCTAAAGATGCTGCTTCAAACCTCTTTGGCTCTTTTTCCTTACTTGCTGACCGTTCTATACGTATTGGGGAGTGGATTAAAGTCAATGGTGTGGAGGGTGTTGTAGAAGATATTGGGATGCGTACTACGAAGATACGTTCTTTTCAAAAATCACTCATCACTGTACCCAATCAAATTGTGGCAAATAACCCTATAGAAAACTTTTCACGTCGTGGAGTAAGACGTATTAAATTGCATATAGGCTTGACCTATGATACGTCTAGTCAACAGATGAGTACTATCGTAGAAGAGATAAAATATATGTTACATACCCATGATAAGATTTCTAAAAAAGAAACTCTGCTTGTTAATTTTGATTCTTTTGGAGACTCCTCACTCAATATCTTTATCTATACTTTTACCTCTACAGCCAATTGGTTGAAGTATTTAGATATTCGTGAAGATATACATTTAAAGATTATGCATATTGTAGAAACTAATGATGCAGCATTTGCCTTTCCCTCACACTCTATTTATATGGAAGAGACCCAAAAGAAACTTTAAGTTAATTTTCTTATGCTAGAATATTACTATATATTTAATCTAATTTTTAAAAGGTTCTAAAATAATGCAAAAAATATCTTATTTTATATTCTTGATAGTATCCATTTTTATCCTCGCATCTTGTGGTTCAGACAATAACACAGGGACATCTACTACACCCCCACCATCTTCATCATCAGCCTCTATTGATGTACTCGTACTGTACGATAGAAATGTCAAAGATGCCTATAATGATGTGGCGACACGTGTTAATCATCTCTTTGCTGTGAGTAATAATGTTTATAGAGACAGTGGATTAAATATTACCATTCATGCCAAAAAGATATTATTTTATGATGCACAAACCCATCCTGCCTTAAATGAAATCGCTAATTCAGCACAAATACAAGCTGCAAGAGAAGAGTATAAAGCAGATACGGTACTCATTTATCAAGTCAATCCAAATGGTAATTTTGGTCAATGTGGTGTGGCGTATGGTGCAGGGTCATATGATACTCCTTCTCAATTTAGAGGTGCAATGTTTGCCCAAGTGGAGATTAATTGTCCTACGGATACTACAGCCCATGAGATAGGTCATAACATGGGATTACGTCATTCACACCTCCAAGATGGAAACAATGCCCAACCCTATTCTTATGGCTTAGGTCATGGGGTCAATGGTAAATTTGCCACGATTATGGCGTATGCACATAAGTTTAATACGACCAATCAAATTGCACGATTTTCTTCACCCTATTATGAATGTATCGCTGGGTATCCTTGTGGTATCCCTATAGGTCAAGCAGGAGAAGCACATGCTACTTCTGTTCTTGAAGTGACTGCTCCTAAAATTGCAAACCTTTATTAGTAATATCTATCGTGAAAAGAATACTTTTTATCCTTTTGGTAGCCCTAATATTACTAGGGCTTCTCTTTTATACCATTCAAAGTAAAGAAAATACTTTAAGTCACAGGGATAAAAAAAATAGAGTGACAAAAAATACGATACAAGATTCATCTCAAAATAATATATACTCTCAATCTATAAAAAAAGAAAATAAACTATACAAACAAAAAAATGTACAAGTAGCAAAAGAAAATAAAGAAAAATTAAAAATTAAAAAAGTCGTAATGTATGAAACACTCTCTTCTGCTGAAGCATCTTTAAAAACCAAACCACGTCATGCTATTGCTCATGTGAGTGCTATTGCCATGCAAAAGCATATACTTCAAGCCAAAGACACCCTAGTATTTCCCAATATTGAGGGACTTGATTACACGATAAAAATTTCTCATGTGATGACCCATAATGATGGTTCTACAAGTACTACAGGGGCATATATAGATGAGGGGATTACTTACACCACAACGATTACACAGTCTGATACACAAAGTTTCATCTCTTTAGCAACAGCACAAGGTCTCTATGAGATAGAGGCTTCTAATGGCGTAGGATATATCTATAGAACCGATGCTATTCGTCAATATCTACAGTCTAAACCTCTGAATGATACAATCATATTACCTCTATTAAAATAATATGTTATAATTTCAACAATTAAACCATACAGAAAGAAATATCATGCAAGAAAAATCACTTAAAAAAGTAGCTATCGTTGGTCGTCCTAATGTAGGAAAAAGTTCTCTTTTTAACCGTTTGGCACGACAAAGAGATGCTATTACCTCCGATATGTCTGGGACAACAAGAGACATTAAAAAGCGTATTGTCACTATCTCACAAAATCGTGAATTTGAAGTACTAGATACAGGAGGGATAGACTACTCAACTGAGCTTTTTGCTAAAGTCGCTTCTTTCTCTTTACGTGCAGCAAAAGAAGCCGATATTATCATCTATATGGTCAATGGGAAAAGCATACCTGATGAAGAAGATAAAGCACTTTTTTATAAGCTCCAAGAGATGAAAAAACCTCTAGCTCTTGTGGTCAATAAAATTGATAACGATAAAGAAGAAGAGCGTTATTGGGAATTTTTGGAATTTGGTGCTGATGCTACTTTTCCTATGTCTGTGAGTCATAACCGTTATTTCAATGACTTTTATGCTTGGATGGAAGAACATATCCCTGCACCTATAGAAGAGACCTCACTACAAATCATTGAAGATGAGATAGACCCCTTTGCTAAAATTGTAGAAGAGATTAACACGGTGAAAGAGGTAGAAATAGACAATGAAATACGTGTAGCTATCATCGGACGTGTCAATACAGGAAAAAGCTCTCTACTCAATGCCCTACTAGGGGAAGAGCGTTCGGTTGTCTCAGATGTAGCAGGGACAACAATTGACCCTATCGATGAAATGATAGAGCATGATGAGCATGAAATAACCTTTATTGATACAGCAGGAATCCGTAAACGTTCCAAGATTTTAGGGATAGAAAAATATGCCCTCACACGTACCACAGAGATGCTCAAAAAAGCAAATCTTGTCTTGCTTATACTTGATTCAACCCAACAAATATCAGAATTAGATGAGAGAGTAGCAGGTCTCATAGAAGAGCATAAACTAGCTTGTCTTATCGTACTAAATAAATGGGATATAAAAGAAGACAGAAGCTATGAAGATGTAGTAGATGATGTACGTGATGAGCTTAGGTTCTTGCACTATGCACCTTTTATTACTATCTCAGCCAAGACAGGATTAAGGGTCAATAAAATACTTGACCAAATCGTCTCTATCTATGGTAGATATAAACGAAGGTTAGCTACCTCTGATATTAATGATACCTTACGTGCTGCCATTAGAAGACATCATATCCCATCACATAATGGGGCAGTGGTCAATATCAAGTTTGCAACACAATATGAGACCAAGCCTCCTAAAATTGCACTCATTACCAATCGACCAGAATATTTGCACTTTTCTTATATTCGTTACTTGTCTAACTTCTTTAGAGAAAAATATGATTTTGAGGGTGTTCCCTTAGATATTGTAGCAAGAAAACGTGGTGAGAGAATAGATGAGCAAGAAGATGAATATTAATCAAAAACAGGAGTCATTATGCGTGTACTAACAGGAATCCAAGCGTCAGGGAAACTCCATATCGGCAATTATTTTGGGGCTATGAAACCTATGGTAAAGCTTCAAGAAGAAAATGAACTCTTTACTTTTATAGCCAATTATCATTCATTGACAACATCTAAAGATGCCAAAACACTCAAACAATATACCATAGATGCTGCTGTTGATTATCTTTCTATTGGTATTGACCCCACTAAAACAACCTTTTGGGTACAAAGTCATGTCCCAGAAGTACTTGAACTCTATTGGATACTCTCTAAATTTACCCCTATGGGACTACTAGAGAGAGGGCATTCCTACAAAGACAAAGTAGCCAATGGTATATCTGCAAATCATGCTTTATTCTCTTATCCTGTACTCATGGCTGCAGATATTTTGATGCTAGATACACAAATAGTCCCTGTAGGAAAAGACCAAATCCAACATGTAGAGATGACACGTGACATCGCTACAAAGTTTAACAATGAATATGGTGATATTTTTGTTTTACCTGAACATAGAGTAGAAGCTGATTTGGCCACAATACCTGGGATAGATGGAAGAAAGATGTCGAAGAGTTATGACAATGCCATAGACCTTTTTATGGATGAAAAACCTTTACAAAAAAGATGCAATAAAATCATCTCTTCTTCTACCCCATTAGGAGAAGCCTTAGCATGGGAAGATGACAATATCTATGCCCTAGCCTCTTTATTTTTGGATGAGACACAAAAACAAGAGCTTCAAGTACGTTACCAAAGTGGATTAGAAGGATATGGGCATTTTAAAAAGTATCTTAAAGAATTAATTTGGGAAGAACTCGGTGAGGCTAGAGAAAAACGTGCCTATTATCTCTCTCACATGGATGAGGTCAATGATATACTAGCCCATGGAGCGACCAAAGCCAGTAAGGTAGCCCAAGCGAAGATGTCTAAAGTAAGAGAAGCGATTGGACTATAAGAGAGTATAGTCCAAAGGCATCTTATAAATCCAAAGCATCTATTGCCAACCCTAGTGTATCTTCTACTTCATCAAATTCTAATTTTTCAGGTTCTCCTGAAAGATTTTTTACTTTTTTAGGCTCTTTAATCTCTTTTTTCTCTTTTACCCCTGAATAATTTTCAAGATTTTGCATATAGGCACTTTTTGACTTGTCCTCTATGACCACACCTAAAGTATTTTTCTTAATCTCACTTTTAATGGTTACGGTGTTTACCTTATTTTCTTTTCGTGCATCTACATCTACATCTACATCATCTCCATAGCCTTCAAGACTAGATAAATAACTACTTGTTTTTGCTTTTGATGTCTCTTTTTTAGAAGGTACAACAAATGCTATTTCTTCTAGGGTATCATCCTCTTCAATAAGATTGTACTGTACAATAAAAAACACAATAGATAACGATAAAAGTACCACAAGGAAAATAGCTATATTTTCTAATAAATTTTTCATCGTAGCTCCTTATTTATTTTCTACTGTTGTAAACCCTAAGATTTTCCACATTTGAAAACCTCCACGATAGTAAAGCATCTTTTCTGCAGGATACCCCATATCTAACAATGATTGAATAAAGTCTGCTGATTTATCACACCAAAGTCCATTACAATAAAAAGCTATATCTAAAACATTTTTGGTATTTAATGTACCATCAGGATTTCTTTTAGCCCCAAATATTTTAAGTACTTTTTCAATTTTAATTTTATTGTCGATAACTCTAGCAGGAATATTTACAGCAGATGGGATAGACTCTTGTTTATAGACTTCTTTAGGTCTCAAATCAACAAGAAGCCCTTTTTTCTTATTTACTTTTTCTTGCATAAATGTCAAAATTTCTATTTCAGCTATGGTTTGAATATCATCATGCATTTTAATAGCCTGAATAAACTTACCTGGTCTATAAATTTTAGCATATTCTCCATAAATTTTATTTTTGGTGTCTTGGATTCGATGTACTTTGACAGCCTTACCTTTATGATAGACATAAATATATGCTATGTCTGGTGTAATTTTTACTTTATTATATTTTCCTGCTTCAGCAAAAGTGAGTAATGCCAATAATAATATTATAATAATTTTCATTTTGTCTCCTTAGGTACAATCGTAGTTAAACCTAGCAACTGCCAAGACTGCATACCACCACGATAATATTTCATTTTGGACTTAGGATATCCTAATTCTATCAATGCTTCAATGGCAGTAGGAGATTGTCCACACCATGCTCCATTACAATAGAGTAAAATAGTCTTTACTGATGTAAAACTCCATTTATTATCTTTACCTTGTGTAGCACCTAAAGACTTTAAGGCTTTTGTTCTTGCTTCTGTATCAGATAAAAATACTTTAAAAGGCATATTTACAGCACTTGGTATGGCTGATTTTTTAAACCAATTTGATAGTCGTGCATCAATAAAAGTACCTTTTTGCTTGGAGATAAAATCCAAAACTTCTAACTCACCAAAAGTTTCAATACCCTCACTCACAGAAAAAGGTTCTATAAAAAAAGGAGGCGAAGGTCGAGAAGTAAGTGCAAAAGTATTGGTAAGATACGTATCCTCCTCTTGTACTCTTTGTATCTTGTACGTTTGTCCATCTGATTTTACTGTTACAAAAGGTACACCTTCAGTGATTTCGACAATATTTGCATGGCTTATCAAAGTACTTACTGCAAACATAGTAAAATATTTTAATCTCATTTACATCTCCTTCTCTCATTATTTAACACTTAATTAAAATTGTATAAAATCATTTTAGCATACTTAACTTTAGTCTTATCATAAATTATAAATTATAATTTATGATTTATTTGTGATGGATATAATTATATAAGTTAAATCTATATTATTTTAATTTATTATCTATAGAAATATTCTCTATACTATAGTTACGATGTAAGATTTTCTTCACCATGTCTTCTACAATATACCCTGTAGCTTCTACATGCAATAAATTACTTCCTTTATTGTGATACCCTTTATTGAGTGCTAGGGTAAGTAAACGTTGACCAATAGCCATTCCTGTATCAATGAGAATTACCTCATCTTTCATAATATGTGAAATAGTTTGTGCGACCAAAGGATAGTGTGTACACCCTAAAACAATCGTATCTACACCCTCTGCTTTCATAGGAATCAGCCACGAAGAGAGGAGTGCTTTTGTTTTATCACTACAAAGCTCTCCTTTTTCTATCTGTTCGACTAAACCATGACAGGCTTGTTCAAAGAATTGTATCTCTGTATCTTTAGAAAGTGCTTTAGCTAAGGATTGGTATTTACTACTTTTTAAGGTTGCAGGGGTTGCAAGGACTCCTATTTTACCTCTTTTACTTTGCAAAATAGCAGGTTTTATCCCTGGTTCTGTTCCTATAATAATAAGATGAGGATAAAGTAAACGTAAAGATTCAATCGCAAAAGAAGTAGCTGTATTACATGCTAAGACAAGAGCGTCTATCTTATATGTAGCGATGAGATAGGCTGTAATATTTAAGGAGTATTGACGTATTTGAGACGGTGTTTTCTCTCCATAAGGTGCATGTTTGGTATCAGCTACATAAAAGATGTTCACACCTTTCATTGTTTTTTCAATGGCAGAGACGACGGTTAACCCCCCTAAACCAGAATCAAATACACCTATATTCATACTATTATTTTCTTAGAAAAACTAAGCACCCTCATTCATAATAGAAAGAAATTCTTCATTTGATTTGGTTTTCATCATTTTAGAGAAAAGGAATTTAAGCCCTTCTACTTCTTCCATACTTTGCATGGCATTACGCAATGCCCATACTTTTTGAAGTGTATCAGAGGATACCATAAGTTCTTCTTTTCTTGTACCTGACTTGGTCACATCTATCGCAGGATAGATACGTCTTTCTGAAACATGACGGCTTAGAATCACTTCTGAGTTTCCTGTACCCTTAAACTCTTCAAAAATTACTTCATCCATACGTGAACCTGTATCAATCAATGCCGTAGCAATAATAGTTAAGCTTCCACCCTCTTCGATATTTCTAGCTGCCCCAAAAAATCGTTTTGGTTTATGTAGAGCATTGGCATCTACCCCACCAGAGAGTACTTTTCCAGAACTTGGTGTAACGGTATTATATGCACGTGCAAGTCTCGTAATAGAATCGAGTAAGATAATCACATCTTGCCCCATCTCTACACGTCTTTTGGCTTTTTCTATCACCATTTCTGCTGTACGGACATGATTTTGTGCAGGTAAATCAAAGGTAGAGGCATAGACTTCTCCTTTGACCGAACGTTGCATATCAGTCACTTCTTCGGGTCTTTCATCTACAAGTAAGACCATTAAAGAAGCATCAGGATTGTTGTACGTGACCCCGTGGGCTAATTCTTTGAGTAATTCTGTTTTACCTGTACGAGGAGGAGCAACAACTAAGGCTCTTTGTCCTTTTCCTATTGGGGTAAACAAGTCCAAAACACGTCCAGTCATCTTCATTGGGTTGTATTCCATTTTGAGTTGTTCCATTGCATATAGTGGCGTTAGGTTATCAAAAAGAGGACGTTGTTTTGATTTTTCTGGAGCGACATAGTTAATCGCTTCAATCTTAAGAAGTGCATAATACTTCTCTTGGTCTTTAGGCGCACGCACTTGCCCTGTCACAATATCACCATTTCTAAGTGCAAAACGTTTGACTTGTGTACCAGATACATAGGTATCATTACTAGAGTTTGAGAAATTACCATCAATAGAACGTAAGAAACCATAGCCATCATTCATAATCTCTAAAATACCTGTATAGAGGATAAAGCCACCTGCTGTTACTTGTGCTTTTAAAATTTCAAAAATCAAATCTTTTCGTGGAAATTCATTGGGGTTTTCGACTTTTATTTCTTTGGCTATCTCTACAAGTTTTGTAAGGGGGAGTTGCTGAAGGTCTTCTATCTTATGCCCGTTTACGGGTACGTGGGTTCTTTTTTTTCTATTAGCATTGTGGCTATTAGAATCTTTTTTGTTATCGCTCATATTTCCTCTTGTGTTTGGATATGGATGGTGAAGATTATTACATCAAAATATATCTATTTTCATGTTTGTAGTAAGGGTATTATATTGCTTTTTAGCTGAAAGGTCAAAGCAATGCCATATATAATAAAGGAGGATAGGTAAATAATCCTATCAAAAAGAACCATGGAGGAACTTTTAAGAGCAATATTCCAGAGATAGCCTCGGAGACTACCCCATCTATAAATACCTTTTTGATTAATTCTAACTTATAAAATATATCAAATACTTTTAATGTCAATAAAAATATCATACTTATATTTAGTATATCCGTAAGAAGTATAATAAAAAGTATCAGATAAAAACTAGGATGCATCAAAAAAAACAAAAAAACACTCTTTTGATAATAGCCATAAAGATTTTCTAAAATACCCAAAAGTGTAGAAGCCCTTTGCATCAAAGCTTCAAATAATTCTGCTAATATAAGTAATAAGACCAAAATATATAAATTTTCCATAAATGGATTCTACTCTTTTTAACTAAAATAAACCTCAATTTTAGATACAATATCTTATTATTTTTCTAAACTTATACTAAGGATAACACTTGATAGATGTTGCTTGTACCCATTGTAATCTTACTTTTTCTAAAGATGTGATGATAGATGAAGAGCCACACTATTTTTGTTGTAAAGGCTGTCAAGGAGTGTTTCATCTGCTCAATGATGAGGGATTAGATACTTTTTATGATAAATTAGGAGATACCACCCTTCAACCTGCTATAGAGCATCATGATGATTTGGAAAAGTTTGACCTAGAAGGCTTCAAAAACAAATATATCCATATAGATAAAGAAGGACGCAATGAGATACACCTCATCATAGAGGGGATTCATTGTTCTGCTTGTGTATGGCTCAATGAAAAAGTACTTCACAACACAGAGGGTATTTTAGAAGCCTCCATCAATTATAGCAATCATAAAGCCAAAGTAGTATGGGATGGGGATGAAGTAAAGCTTTCACATATTATACAAACAATACGTGCTATTGGTTACAATGCCTACCCTTATGACCCAAAACTTCAAGAAGAACGTGCGATGGCTACACGTAAAATCTATTATTCTCGTATCTTAGTGGCTGTATTTGGGGCGATGAATATTATGTGGTTGGCTGTGGCTCATTATGCAGGATATTTTTCAGGGATTGAACAATCATTTAAAAACATACTCAATGTTTCCCAATTCATCCTAGCTACACCTGTACTTTTTTACTCTGGATGGATATTTTTTAGGGGTGCATACTATGGATACAAAAATAACATTGTAAATATGGATACATTAGTGGCATCTGGGGCATTGTCTGCCTATCTGTATTCTATCTATGCCATGCTTACCCAAAGAGGCGAAGTTTATTTTGATTCGGTAGTGATGATTATTACTTTTGTCTTAGTCGGAAAATACCTTGAAGTACTCAGCAAAAAACACGCCGTAGATACCCTAGATGGTCTCATGGGAAGCACCCCTACAGAAGTGACCGTACTACGAGATAGTAATAGATCATTGGTTTCTACAGAATTAGTGTCTATAGAAAATGTCATCATAGGCGATATCATAGAACTAAAATCTGGAGAAAAGGTAGTCATTGATGGCATAGTCAGCCACGGAGAAGGCTCTTTTGATGAAAGTTCGCTTACAGGAGAAAATGAGCCTGTTTATAAACGTGTAGGAGATAGTATCATGAGTGGGTCTTTGTGCTTAGATTCGCTTGTGCAGTATAAGGCTAGTAAAGGTGTGGCTGATTCTATGCTCACATCTATCGTCTCTTTATTAGAAGATTCTATTAGCAAAAAACCTCAAATAGAACAACTTGCAAACAAAATATCTGGCTATTTTTCTAGTGTTATTTTACTCATCGCTTTACTTACTTTTCTAGGGTGGTATCTCTTTGTAGATAGTTTTGAGATAGCTTTAATCGTAGGAATTTCTGTGATTGTTATCGCTTGTCCTTGTGCTTTAGGCTTGGCAACACCTATGGCAACACTCGTGGGTATTGGTATTGCAGCAAAAAGGGGTATCTTGTTTAAGGAAGCTTCTTTTTTGGAGACCATGGCAAAAGCTGATATACTAGCCCTAGATAAAACAGGCACAATCACCCAAGGTAAGCCCTCTGTCGTAAATGCCATGGTACATCATACATTTAACCCCTCTTTACTCTATGCCTTAGTCTCTACCTCTAATCATCCTATCTCAAAAGGCATCAAAGCCTATATGCAACGTCAATATGAAGACTTAAAAGATTTATCATTAGAAGAGATAAAAAGCATAGAAGCCAAAGGGATACAGGCTATCTATCAAAATCAGACACTCTTAGGTGGCAATGCTTCATTGCTTTTAGATTTGGGTATAGAAGTAGAAGACAATTCTCAAAATTCTCTTTTTTTCTTTTGTATTGATGGACAACTCATAGCTCAATTTGAACTCACAGACACCATAAGAGAGGGAGCAAAAGAAGCCATAAACAATATACAATCTTTGGGAATCAAAGTGATTATGCTCACAGGCGACCACGAACAAAGTGCCAAAAAAGTAGCCCTAGAAGTAGGTATTGAAGAAGTATATAGCAAACTTTTACCCCAAGACAAAGCCTCTAAAATAGTATCATATCATCAAAAAGGGCATAAAGTGGTGATGGTAGGAGATGGGATTAATGATGCCATTGCCCTAGCCTCATCAGATATTGCTATTGCCATGGGTCAAGGTGCTGATATTGCTATCTCTGTGAGTGATATTGTACTACTAGATGAGAAGCCATTAAGCCTCTATGAAGCATTTAGACTTTCACGCCGTACATTTAGAGCTATCAAAGAGAATCTAGGCTTCTCTTTGATATATAATATGGTGGCTGTTCCACTGGCTGTATTTGGCTTTGTCAATCCTTTGGTAGCGGCACTTTCTATGAGTCTTAGCTCTTTGGTGGTGGTGGGAAATTCACTGCGTATTAAAAATTTGAAATTAAAGGATGTATATGAGTGAAGGTATAGTAATAATGATGATTGGTATCTCTACATTTTTAGGTGCTATTGGATTGGTCGCCCTACTGTGGGCTGTAAAGACAGGTCAATTTGATGACCATAGTAAATTTATAGATGCCGTGCGTCATGACAACGAAGAAGATTTACAAGATGCTGTGATGATGCAAAAAAAACGTGAAGCGTATGAAAAGAAAAAAGCCCACAAAGAAGCTCATAAAGAAGCCATACGACAAGAACGCTTAGAAAAAGAAAACAATTATAGACCTGCTGATTAAAATAATTTTAAAAACTTAGTTTTTACTGCTATAATTCTAGTTATAAAGTAAATAAAGGATATAAGATATGGCTATTTTAGTGACAGGTGGGGCTGGATATATAGGCTCACATACCGTGATACTTCTTAAAGAGATGGGTCAGGATATTATTATATTTGACAATTTAAGCAATGCCTCAAAAGAAGCTATCCTCCGTGTGGAGCGTATTGTAGGAGAGTCTATCCCTTTTGTACAAGGTGATATTAGAAATAAAGATGATTTATCCTCTGTATTTGAGCAATATGATATTGATGCTGTTATTCATTTTGCTGGACTCAAAGCAGTAGGAGAGTCTGTTTCAAAGCCTCTAAAGTATTATGATAACAATATTGTAGGTACGATTACATTGTGTGAAGTCATGGCAAAATATCAGTGTAAATCTATCGTATTTTCCTCTTCTGCTACTGTGTATGGAGACCCAGAAACCACACCTATCAAAGAAGATTTTCCTACCTCTGCTACCAATCCTTATGGAAGAAGCAAACTTTTTATAGAAGAGATACTAAGAGATATATATGTATCTGATACGAGTTGGAAGATTGTATTGCTTCGATATTTCAATCCCGTGGGTGCTCATCCTAGTGGGACTATAGGAGAAGACCCTTTGGGCTTACCCAATAATCTCATGCCTTACATTGCACAAACAGCTGTAGGTAAATTAAAAACACTCAATATCTTTGGCGATGACTATGATACCATGGATGGTACAGGGGTTCGTGACTATATACACGTCATGGATTTAGCCATGGGTCATGTCAAAGCCATAGAAAAAATTGCACAATTTACTGAAGTAATGACCATTAACTTAGGCACAGGCAATGGGTATTCTGTCTTAGAAATGGTCAAAAACTTTGAAAAAGCTTCAGGTAAAAAAGTCCCTTACACTATCGTACCTAGACGAGCAGGAGATATAGCCACATGTTACGCAGACCCAAGCTATGCAAAAGAAATATTGGATTGGGAAGCAAAAAAAGATGTCTATACGATGTGTAAAGACAGTTGGCGATGGCAATCAAATAATCCAAATGGATACAAGGAAGACGTATGATACAAAAAAGTATATTTAGAGAATATGATATTAGAGGAATTTTTGAGAAAGAGCTTCATGAGACTTCTATAAAGCTCATTGGATACTTCTTGGGACAAAAAATTCAAGCCAATGAAAATGGTCAAAAAATTGTCTCTATCGGATACGATGCACGTTCACATTCTCCAATCTTACGAGATTATCTTACCTCAGGACTCAATAAAGCAGGATGTACGGTACTTGATATGGGTATGGTAGCTACGCCTGTCAACTATTACTCTAACTATATCGACATCAATGGTATGCGTACCAATGCCTCTATTATGATTACAGGGTCACACAATCCTAGTGAATATAATGGGTTTAAAATGACTGTGGATAAAAGCCCCTTTTTTGGAGAAGATATTTATGCTTTGGGTGATGAGATTATTCAAAATCAGACTATGAAGATAGAAGACAATACCCAAAAAATAGACGTGGACATCAAAACACCGTATATCAATTATATGGTAGAACAATTTTCTCATCTTAAAAATTTCCCAAAAAAGATAGTCTTAGATGGAGGAAATGGTGTGGCTGATACGGTCATTTCTGATATATTTGATGCTTTGGAGTTTGACTATGAGGGTCTTTATATGGAGCCAGATGGCACATTTCCCAACCATCATCCAGACCCTTCGGTAGAAAAAAATCTTATCGATATAAAAGCACTTCTACACAAAAGTGGTGATATTGCTTTTGCCTATGATGGCGATGCTGACCGTATCGCAGTCCTTACCCATAAGCACAATATCAAAGGGGATCAAATGGCACTGCTTTATGCCATGAAGATGGATAAGCCTACCGTCATTGGTGAAGTGAAGTGTTCACAAGTGATGTATGATGAGCTAGAGCGTCGTGGGGCAACGGCTATCATGTACAAAACAGGACACTCCAATCTCAAAGTGAAGATGAAAGAAACGAATGCTGATTTGGCGTGTGAAGTGAGTGGGCATATCTTTTTTAAGCACCGTTATTTTGGCTATGATGATGCCATTTATGCCACCCTACGAATGCTAGAGCTTATTGCTGATGGCATAGACTTAGACCATGAGATAGATGCTCTTCCACAAGTATTTTCAACCGAAGAGATCAAAGTAGAAACCACTGAAGAAGAGAAATTTTTGATTATAGATAAAGTCAAAGAGCTTTTAAAAAATCCTCCTAAAGATTTCCCTAAAATACTTAATATCATTGATGTAGATGGTGTAAGAATCAACTTTGAAAAAGGCTGGGGTTTGGTACGGGCTAGTAATACGACCCCAGTTCTAGTCACTCGTTTTGAATCTACCGATGAGACCTTAGCCAAAATGTATGAGTCTGCTGTAAATGCCCTCATCTTAGATGCCAAAGCTTCACTATGAAAAATAAATTACACTTCAATACACCCTTAGACAGCAGTAACTCTTCTGTCTTTGAAAATATACAAAAAGAGCAAGAGAGTATAGGATATTATCACTTACCTGAGCATAATATAGCTTCTATACTTTCTTACTGTGAGACTATCCCTTGTGACATCGAATCTATCGCAGTCATTGGGATAGGTGGTAGCTCTTTGGGTGCTAAAGCTGTGTATGAATTTATCAAACCTGTAGAAAATTTAAAGAGAAAACTATATTTTTTTGAAAGCACTGACCCTATCAATATCAAAGGTATCCTTTGTGAAATAGATTTAGATAAAACACATTTTTTGGTTATCTCTAAATCAGGTACAACCGTAGAAACGTTTGCAATCTATAAATATATCCTTAGCTTACAACCCAACCCAAAACACTATACATTTATCACAGACCCCAAATCAGACTTAGAAAAGTATGCCAATAGTATAGATGCCACTATTTTACACTTACCTAGACATGTAGGAGGTCGTTTTTCTGTCCTTTCTGTTGTGGGTCTTGTACCTTTGGCTCTGTGTGGTATCGATATAAAAGCCCTACTCTTTGGGGCTTCTTCTATCAAAAAAAGTTTTTTTGAGCAGGGGTACTTACATGATATACTTCTCAAAAAATCTCTGTTTTATGCCAAAAATCATGCCCAATATCATATTAACTGTCTCTTTGCTTACTCAGAATCACTCAAATATTTTTGTGAATGGTATGTACAACTTTGGGGCGAAAGCTTGGGTAAAAAGCAACGCTCATCTGCTTTTAATGTAGGGCTTACCCCTATTGGACTCATCGGACCCAAAGACCAACACTCATTTTTGCAGCTCATTATGGAAGGGACAAGAGATAAATCTGTAACTTTTATACAAATAGAAGACTTTCAAGATGAGATTAAAATACCAAATACAACCCTCCCCCATCTTGAAGAATTGGATTCTCTCAATAATTTAACCTTTTCACAGCTGATTAATATGCAGTGTAACTCTGTCATGGAAGCACTTCAAGCCGAAGAGAATATCCCCCTAGATACGATTAGTATTCCTAAAATAGATGCCCAAAACATAGGTGCATTGATATTTTATTATGAACTTTTGACCTCTCTTGTAGGAGAGCTTATGAATGTAGATACCTATAATCAACCAGGGGTAGAAGCAGCCAAAATTATCTTGAAAAAGAAACTTAAGGCTTTATCATAAAAATATAACCTACTTTTGGATATAATCTTTATTAAAATAATCTAATAAAGTGAAATAAACTATGATTAAAAAATGTCTTTTCCCTGCAGCGGGATACGGTACTCGTTTTCTTCCTGCTACCAAAGCCACTCCCAAAGAGATGCTCCCTGTCCTTACTAAACCCCTCATTCAATATGGCGTAGAAGAAGCACTTCAAGCCAATATCAAAACCATGGCAATCGTCACAGGTCGTGGTAAACGTGCCATCGAAGACCACTTTGACATCTCTTATGAACTAGAACATCAGATAAAAGGCACAAGTAAAGAGCCTCTTTTAAAAGAAATTCGTTCACTCATTAGCCAATGTACCTTTTCCTATACACGTCAAGTAGAAATGAAAGGATTAGGACATGCCATACTTACAGGAGAAACGCTCATTGGACGCGAACCTTTTGCCGTGATACTAGCAGATGATTTGTGTACCCATGATGAAGACAAAGACAATGTACTCAAACAAATGATAGACATCTATGATACCTATCAATGTTCGGTAGTAGCCATTGAAGAGATAGCACTCTCTCAAAGCCATAAATATGGTGTCATCGAAGGACATTTAGTAGACAATACAGACAATATCTATCGTGTCAGTGATATGGTAGAAAAACCAGACCCCAAAGATGCCCCTAGCAATATGGCAATCATCGGACGCTATATCTTGACCCCTGATATTTTTGATATTTTACGCGATACAAAAGCAGGAAAAGGTGGAGAGATACAGATTACCGATGCACTCAAAGTACAAGCCAAAGCAGGAAAAGTCATAGCCTATAAATTTGATGGTAAGCGTTTTGATTGTGGCTCAGTTGATGGCTTTGTAGAAGCAACCAATTATTTTTATAACAACACCAAAGACAAAGGATAAGCAATGAAAGGTATTATATTAGCAGGAGGGTCAGGCACAAGACTGTACCCTATTACCAAAGGAATCTCAAAGCAACTAGCACCCATCTATGACAAACCGATGATTTACTACCCACTCTCTGTTCTCATGTTAGCAGGTATTAAAGAGATACTCATCATTTCTACTCCTACAGATTTACCACGATTTGAAGAGCTTCTAGGTGATGGGTCTGATTTGGGTATCTCTTTTAGCTACATAGAGCAACCCTCTCCCGATGGATTGGCACAAGCCTTTATCTTGGGAGAAGACTTTATAGGTGAAGATGATGTCTGTTTGGTCTTAGGAGATAATATCTTTTATGGTCATGGTCTTACAGAACTCTTAGCCACTTCGGTCATTAATGCCAAAGAAAAAAACGATGCTACCGTCTTTGGCTACCATGTCCAAGATCCCGAAAGATATGGTGTCGCAGAGTTTAATGAAGAGGGAAAAGTCACTTCATTAGAAGAAAAGCCTACAGAGCCTAAAAGTAACTACGCTGTGGTAGGTCTTTACTTTTATCCTAACGATGTCATAGCTAAATCCAAAGAAGTCAAACCTTCTCATAGAGGAGAACTAGAGATTACCACCCTCAATCAAGACTACCTCAATGAAGACAGACTAAGAGTAGAACTCATGGGCAGAGGTTACGCATGGCTAGATACTGGTACGCACGAAAGCCTTTTAGAAGCCTCTAACTTCATACAAACCATTGAAAACCGTCAAGGTCTTAAAGTTGCATGTATAGAAGAGATTGCTTATGAGATGGGGTATATAAATAGAGAAAAACTGTTAGAATTGGCTGAACCTTTGAAGAAGAATCAGTATGGTCAGTATTTGATTGAGAGGGTTAAGTAAAAAAGTAGCAAAGAAACACTTTATTTCTTTGCTAAAAACTATTTCTTTAAATCTGTTCTAATTATTAAAGGGATACCTGCGACACATCCACTATATAGAATTCTAACTTTTCCTTCACTAACATAAGCTGAAAGTAATGCAGCATATACACTTTTTGACTCATCAGTTAAAGGAAGAATTAATTGATGTCTTGCTTGTGGGTCATTGGAAGTACAATTATCTACATTACCGTTAGTACTTGCTGTACTTATAGTCACAGAGTTTGGATATGTAGTTATAGCTGTAATTGTAGTAGTAGGTGTGCCTTGAGTAGTCGCCATAACTAACTCCGTACTTAATAGTAATGTCAATCCTATAATATATTTTTTCATTTTTAATCCTTATTTAATTAATACTTACTGAAAAACTTGATTTAATTTCTAATTCAATTTTATTCAATAATTCTTTATCTAAGATAATTTCATTATCACCATTTATTTCTGATAAAATTCTTTCTTCATCAATCTCTTGGAATGCCTTACCTTCTATTTCTAATTCTATCTTTTTTAAGATTTCATCATTTAATTCATAAGACACATCACCATTTATTTCTGATAAAATTTCCCCCTCATCAATAAGCTCACGCTGATGTAGTATATTATACTCAGTAATAGCTTCAAATTCATCAATGAAATGAATTTTTTGTTCTTGTTTTACTAAAACTGTAGCTGTATCAGGGTTTTTTTCTTCAATTTTAGATGAAGTGTTGAAATCTACTTTACTCTTTTTCTCTTTAATTAGAATAGTATTCTTTTCACTTTTAATCTCATCCCTCAATAATTCATCAGCTTTTTCATTATCTAAATAAATAAATAACACGAGTAAACTAAGAATTGTACCTATAAATACAATTAAATATTTTATCTTATCCTCCTTTATATTGCAAATTCTTTATTTAAAATAATATCATTATATTTATTATTATTCTCTTAATCTTTGTCTAAACAGTATTTTTATTATCAGCAATCCAATGATACTCAAACCTATCGCATAAAACAAATTTAGAAAATAAAGATATTTAAATTTTATAGTAAATAGCATATCATTCTTGAATTTTTTATCAAATATTTTTTTATAGTTATTTTCCACTAGAAATTTATCTTTTGAATTTCTTGTAACTTCAAATATATATTTTAACTTCATTGGATATTTGATACCATCATTTTTTACTAAAGTAGAAAATAATTTTCTATCTTTTCTTTTAATGAGTGCCAATAGTGAATGCTTTTCTTCTATAAACTTTACATTATTATAATGCTTTACACTAAAAATATGTTTTTTTTGTGATTTAGATATATATATTATAGACTCATTATATTTTATCTTTTGTTTCTTTTTTGATAGATACTTTACTGCTTTATATTTCAAAAGAGAGTTATTTTCTAATAAATCTAAATTTGGTGTATCAAAATATACTTCAAGAGTATCATCATCTGCAAAAGTAGTTACTGTAAGCATTAATAAGAAAATTATAAATCTAATGAACATTTTGATGATTACTCCAACTTTTATGTGCCTTTTCAACTAAAGATTCTGCTTTATCTCGTTTCATATATCCCATAAATTGCATTTTATTTCCTTTATAACCCTCAAACCAATAACGAATAATCTCTATACTTCCAGGAAATTCTATCATCATTTGACTTAGAGTGTTTATCTTAGAAAAAGCTCCATTTATACTTATTGCTATTATTTTATCATCTTGTTCGCCACTATCTAGAAGTTTAATTGCACCAAGTACTCGTATCTTTTGGATAGTTCCTTTTTTTACAGATGCATCTAAAACTATAATATCTAAAGGATCTCCATCTCCTCCATCTTTTTTTTCTAAAATTGTTTGAGGAATAAAACCATAATTTCCAGGATAACCTAAAAACTTCACTTTTCGTGGTTTTTTATCTTGAAATTCCCATTCAAGATGACCAGATTTATGGTTTACTTCCCATTTTTCCCTCACTCCTGCTGGTATCTCTATAAGGGCTTGGTAGTTATTATCTTTTTTATACTCTATATCATTGACTAAATGTAGATTAGAGAGTATTTTATACTTTCCATCAGGCTTAAATATTAAATTCTCTGCCATTAAAGAGTATGAAAAAATCATAAAGATGAATACTATTCTCATACTTGTGCCAAATCACCAGAATACGTAATAAGTGTCGCTTTTAAAATTTTATTATCATTATGTAAAGCATTTAAAAATGATGTATCATCACCTTTCAATCTTATTTCTGCTGTTATCTCTTCATATTGAGGTGTAATCGTTTTTGATTTCAACATAAATCGTTCCACAGACTTTCTTATCTCTTTTACAACTGGTACAGTATCTGTTGTCGTTGGAACTTGAAGCACAAGTAGATAAGGTTGCTCCTCTTCTGGTTTACGAGTCATAAATAATAGAACTATTGTCATTACAATTGAACCAATAAGAGAGATATTAAAATATCCAACACCATTTGCAATTCCCACTGTTATCGCCCAAAATATAAATACTAAATCAACAGGGTCTTTAATAGGTGTTCTAAACCGTACAATTGATAACGCACCAACCATACCAAGTGAGAGTACTAAATTCCCACTAATAGTCATAATAATTAGTGTTATAACCATAGTAATAGCCACTAAAGATACATTAAAACTTCTTTGATAAAGTACACCTTGAAATGTTTTTTTATATACATAAAATATAAATAATCCTACAATAAAAGAGACTCCTAAATTAATTATAATCTCTATTGCAGAAAATCTTTCCATCCCACTTTGCATTGCCACAAAACTTTTGTTAAATATATCACCCATTGTTATCTGTTCATTCATTTTTACTTTCCTCTATTTAATTTTAATTTACTCATCATGTTAGTTATCTTCCCATTGTTCAATCTTGAAAAATCTTCTACCTAAGGTATATTTACTAATTGCCATTCTCTCACAAGCATCTAATTGTAAAGTCCTATGTATATACTCAGGTAATGCAGTATCATATTTGATTTCCATTATCTGCTTACCCTCTAAAATAACAGGAATAGTATGAAGATTATCTGAAAATATATCAAAATCTGTATTACAAGAGTGTAAGTCTTTATCAAAAGTTATACGAAGATTAAAAAAATCAAACATAAAAGCATCTCTTGTATAGTCTATAATAACTTTTGGTCTGTAGTGTCTTGTTGTAAATTTTATAAATATCTTATTTAAAATAGGATTATTATAAGTTAAAAGCTCACTATAGTCTCCAGCTATAATCTTTATAGCACTCTCTTTAGTAATAGTTGCAGTCTCTTTAAAAATTTGATTATTTGCTTTATTTTTGATCTCAAATTTTACAGATTCACTTTTCGTATCATATATACGCATTCTATATTTTGCTCTAAACATATCTCCTGATTGCTTTTCAAATAAGCACTCATCATCATGTGAATCAAAGTAAAGACTTCGTATAAAGTAACCCTTTCCTGGTTGGCTAAATCCATCTGGTTTTAATACATGAATTAACTTACCTACCATTACTTTATACTCTAAATTAGATATATAATACTTGAACTCATTTCTTTTTACATTAAGATTAGACATGTTATTTTTTCACCTTTATATCAATAGGTTTTATATTCTCTAAATTAGTATTAATTTTATTTGTTTGAGAAATCCAATCTATCCCTGCTTTTGCTATTTTATTTTTTTTATTATAGCTTAATGCTTTTTGGTAATAGTTCATAGCTTCTTTATACTTTTTTTGTTGGCTTAAAGCTGTTCCTGTGCATCTATATCTATATGAGATAGTTGAATTTTTATCATTAATCAATGCTGATTTTAAAAAATATTCATACGCTTTAGCATATTTTTCTTCTTTAAAATATTTATGTCCTTTTTTTTCTAATATTAAAGCCTTTTCATAACTAAGAGGTGAGAATACCCATGTAATACACAGACTAGTAGCACTTATAGTTACCAATAATAGGATAAAACCTAAACTAGGAAAATATTTTTTATTTAATTTCATACTTAGACCTCTTATCTGCTTTTACAATATCATTTCCTATAAATTTAATATTTGTTGCTTCTAAAAATCCACCTGTATCATATCTCTTATTTTTATTGTATAAATTTATTGCTTTTTCTTTAGAATCTATAAAAATAAGATTATCAGCAATTACTTTTGATTTATCTTTGATTTCTAAACCTATAACTGTTCTAGTAAAAGTAGTATTTGTAATATTTGCTTCACTCCATTCTCCTACAGAGATCCCTTTATCACCCATATCTATAAACTGATTATTATCAGCATTCATAATTGTTGTCATAATATCTAATCCATCATTTCCACTATTATAAAATATATTATTTGTGATATTAACCTCAGATATATCAATATCTAACCCATCACTTCTCGCATCTTTAAACTCACAATTATCTACTACACCTTTTGCATAAGCAATATGCATAGCGTCATCTCCTACAAAATTACGACCTATTTTACAATGTCTTACCTCAAACCAATCCATATCATGGATATTGAATTGACTTGTATAATGAATAAGATTATGTGTATCTATGGAACCATTTTTAAACTCTACATATTCAAATTCACTTCCTGTTGTAGCCTTACCCTGAACAGCTACTAACCCCCATGGTTTATGAATATCCTTAGCTATAAACTTTATAGGTGCTTCTTTTGTACCAATTGCTATTACTTTAGCATAAAAATAAATTGATGTATTTTTATCCATTATAAAAGTTGTGTTTGGTTTTATAATAATTTTTGTATATTTATCAAATATTAAGGTTTTATTTACTTCTATAACACCTTTTAATATTTTGGTTTGATATTTTGGTTTTGGTAATTCCCATGGATGGATTGAATCACTAATAGTATCAATATTAAATTGACTATTCACTGCAATCATAGGTTTGTCTGTCACTGCATTCATTGCAATTATTTTTCCTTGAAATGTTTGATTATCTTCAATTAAATAAGAATAATATAAGGGTGAAGACTCTATCTGCCTTAAAATATCTGGCCATTGATTAGATATATCATTTCTAACCTTTCTTCCTGGATATAAAATATCATATTTATTAACCTTTATATCCATGGAGTCTAGCATACCATTAAAATTAATATCTTTATATATATTTGAAGATGTATTAATTAATGATATTTTTACTGGTGAATTTCCTTCTACTTTAAATATTATTTTATTTCCAATAATTTTATAATATACATTACTATCATTATATATCTTCAATAAAATTTCTCGTCTTTGCTTTAATATATCAGAAAAAGAGGCTATAGAATCATGAAATTCTTTCATTCCAAAAGGTACAGATATCCAGGTTGGAAATAATTTATGAATGATGGCTTTATCTTTAAACATATCACTTTGAAGATCTTGTTTTAAATTATTTTTATATTGATAAAGATCTTTGAGTATAAATTCAATTGAAAATTCTTTACTCAATAATATCTTATAAGCAATAACATCTCTTTCAAATTCTAATATTGGATTTAATTTTACTTGTTGAATCAACTTATAAATAGACATATCTTTATATGGTTCTTTAGTCCAAAATCTAATATCCCATTCAATAGGTTCAAAAGAACCTTTGTAGGGATCAAAATAAATTTTATGATTATGATGCTCATCATGATGATTAGTACCAAAAAAAGTATCTAATGCAAAAAAATTATAAAACTTATTTTTATCTAAATAATTATTAAAGAAATTATAAAAAGAAATACCATTCCCATTAGATTTTTCTATAAATAAATCAATGTCTTCTCGGATTAATTTTTGCTCTGCATTTCGAGATGATTTTTTTTCCCATAAAGACGAATTTTGCCATAAGTCCCAGTTTCCCACTTTATCTTTTTTAGCACTATCTCCAGAATATATACTACCTGGCATTCGTTTATGCTTTCTAAGTAAACTTTCATCTATTTGACTAAGATACATATACTCTCCAAAATATTTTCCATTAATAAAAACTCTTATAGGAAAATAATTAGGACTAATTAATCCTAAATTTGATGCATATTTATAATTTAAGATATCTAATATTGAATACTCTAATGGAGGATTAATTAAATTTAATTTTTTTTCCATATTATAAATATTATTTTTTGAAAATTTAATTCTTAATGATTTTTGATTATAAAGCCAGTGAAAATTATTATCCCCTCTATACCTTAACTTAATCTTTTTAATCTTTTCATCATCACTAATTTTTAAATATCCATCTATATAATTATCTTTACCACTAGTGGGTAAATTGCTATTTAAACTATCTATGTCCTTTTGTTTCACTGTAATATGAAATGTTTTCAATGGTGACTCAGTATCACTTAAAACAGGGTCTACAGTAAATTTTAACTTTTCTTTTTTTAACTCATTTTTTAAAAAAAAATGAAATATATCTAATGTCAATACCATTTTAGGTGCAACTGCATTTTTATAACTATAGAAACTATTTAAAGCATTAAAAATAAAATAACTAGAAATGCTAATAATAAGCAGTGATAACAGTATCCCTAAATTTAACCTTATTCTATATATATATTTAAATATCACTTATCCCCTTTATATATCTTCTAGTAATAGTATGTAATCCTAGTATTCTATCACTATAGCGCTTAGCATTATCCTCAATTATTTTTTTTAAATTACTATTTTCCAAAAAATGTTGAATAATTTGACTAAGTTGTTTCACTTCAGTACCATCATATCTAATTTTACCTACTACTATTTCATCTGGAAACTCTTTATATTGATTTAAATCTCCAATTATAACTGCTTTTTTAGCATAAAAAGCTTGTAATAATGTACCTGAGGCTTCTCCCATTGATGGATTTCTTAAATTAATGATAAGGTCACTTTCAAACATACAACTAAAATATTCAGAATCATTAAGATAATCCGTAGCAATTATTTTACTCTCATAATTTGTTTTCTTTAAGGAATCAAATAAATATCTAGTATCATCTTGAATTTTACCAGCAAATATCACCTTAACAGGATAACCCTTATCTAATAATATTTTACTTGCATCTATAATAGTTTCAGGTAACTTATTTTTATTTATATCTCCAAAAATAGAAATCAAAAAATCATTTTTACTAAGTATATATTTATTTCTAAAATTTTTAATATTATCTTTCTCAATATTTCCATCAATATATGAAAAATGTGGTATAACCTCTACATTAGATTTAGTAATAAGTTGTTCTCTCACCCATTGATGATGTACGATAACTCTTTTACTTTTTTTTGCAATGGCATCAGACATAGGAAATTTTTCAATATTAGAATATCCTCGTTTTTTAGTTAAGTTTAATTCTCTTCTTCCCTCTTCACCATATATTTTCATCGCATCATCATAATACACGGATTCCCCTGAATTTAAAAAAGAATGTTGCATAAAAGGATGCATATTCCAATCATGTATAACCACTGTAGAAGGATAATTCCATGCATATTTATAAATATTTGTATGAAATTCAGAATTATTTCCAAGATGATAAATAACTTCATCATAATGATTGAAATTTTCAGCTAAAGTATCTAATGAAAATATTTCAAATTTTTCGATTAGCTCTTGTTCTGGTATGACAGTATCATAATAAATATCTATTTTAAGATCATCCTTCATTCCTAAAATCAAAACCTTACTATAGTTAGATATACCACTTCTTTGTGGGGGTAGTGGTGATACCCATGCTATTTTTTTCTTTTTATAAATTACTTTTTTTTCTTCTAAACTTAATATCTTTTTTAACAATATTTTTGCAGGTTTTTCCCATGTATAAGAAGAAGCATAAGTATGTCTTTTTAATCTACTTTCTAAACACGTACCATCTTTTAATGCTTTTTCTAAACTTAGTGCCATAGCATCTATATCATTAGCATTAAAATAATGTGCAAACTCTTGTGCGACTTCTGGCAAAGAAGAATTATCTGCACAGGCTACAGATAAGCCTGAACTTAATGCTTCAAGTACAGGTAATCCAAAACCTTCATACAGCGAAGGAAAGAAAAAACATTTAGCTTTTTGATACACTTTTAATAATTCTTTTTCCCTAAGAAAACCAGTCAAAACCAAATCTTTTTCAATTTTTTTCTTTTTAGCATAAGTGATTAATTTATCTTTAGCTTCTGCCCCTAGTGTACACACTAAATACAATTTATAAGGTATTCTCTCACTATTATATTCTTTCATAAAAAGAGCAAAAGCATCAATTGATTGAAACATATTTTTTCTAGGGTCAAAACCACCTAAATATAAGATATAAGATTCATCTGTTACTATTTGGGGGAAAGGATAAGGTTTAAATTTTTTATTGACTCCACAAAAGGTAACTGTTTGCTTACTCTCAGAAATATCCATTATATCAATAGTATCTTCTTGCGTACTCTTTGAAATAGGAAAGATATGGTCATACTCTTTTAAAATTTCTATCTTTTCTAAATATACTTTTTGTATACTTTCTGGCCAAGTAGAGAAATAAATATCTTTCATTACATAAGGAATTAAATCATATATAGTGGCAACATATTTGATATATTTATTTTTTAGAGGTAAAATAGTATTGTCCATTTGAGGATTAGGATTCCAATAAACATTTATTTTATTCTCTTTACAAAAAATATTGATAAGATTTGTATATCTCTTACTCGCTAATGCTCTATCTCTATTTAATAACAAAGTAGGATTACAAGATGGATTGCGTAGTTTAATCAATTTATTTTGAGTAAAATCACTAAAGCAAGAAAGTTTTTTTTCATCTTCAATGGTAATATAAAAGTTATTCACAAAATCATTACGAAGCATCGCTTCAATCATTTCTTTAAAATATGTTCCTATTCCTCTATTTATCTCTGGGGTATGTAGTGTTTGTCCATCAATCAGTATATTCATTTTACTTCCAATACTCTCAAATATTTTTCTAAAACCATATCATGTGTATAATTATCAGTGACATAATTAAAACCATTTATACCCATGCTATACGCATCATCCTTATTATTCAATAAATAGTCTAAACAAAGAATAAATTCTTCTTTATTTTGGGGGAATAACCCTCCATTTGCCCTTATAGCATGTCCTTTTGTTACTGCACAATCGCCATGTACTATTATAGGTATTTTACTCAACCATGCTTCCATTAAAACAATAGAAAAACTTTCATTTTCAGATAAATTAATCAATCCTTTTGCATTTTTTAATAAATATTGTTTATCAGATTCAGAAACATAACCATAATCAATAAATTTTTTATGAGAAGGAATTAAAGAAGCATTTCCTCCACCAATAAATATTAATTTTAGTTCATTATCCTGTTTTTGAATATAAGAGAGAAACCATTGAATTAAAAGATGTACATTTTTTCCTTCTTCTTTTCGTCCCATATAAATAAAGTAATCATTTCCTACTGAAAGTCTAGAAGTTGTAGTTTTTTGAAGAGTAATCCTTTCAATACCTACCCCTGTCACAGTCGATTCTATAAGTTTTTTACCTATAATCTTTCCATAATTTTTTATCGTTAGCTCTTTTTCTTCTTCTGCATTGTAAAAAATATATTTTGCATTTTTTAACATGGTCTCAACAGGCTTCCAATAAAAAGGCTCCTCATCATGAAAACAAGGTGTAATAGATACTTTATGAGGATATGCATTCACAACAGAATGGGTTAAACCTTGATAATAAGGCATAGCAATCACTTCATACCCATTATCAATATATTGACTAAGCCCCTGAACTAAATTATCACTATTTATACCTGCTAAAAAGAAATTTTCATATCTCTCTTTAGTCATTTTATCTTTATGATGAATAAAACCATCCAAAGCATCATCATATAATGCCTTTGTATTATTTACAGAAAAGCGAAAAGTTTGTAATCCATACACCTCATATTCCCCTTCTTCATAATCATTATGCCACCAATCGGCATAAGGAGATTTACAACATGTAGTAAAGACTAAAGTTTCTATCCCTCTATGGTTAAATTCTATAGCCAAACTTTTAGCTAACACTTCAGCACCACCAGCAAATTCTCCAAACCATGGAGTGACTATAATTAATTTTGTTGTATTCACCATTATTTATACCCAATCACAGAATAATCAGGATATTTATTTATCCATTCATTATAAAAATCTGTCATTATAGGGTTATTTAAATCGACCTTAGGCATCGTTTTTATATTAAAACATTTTGTATCTCTAAATTGATTAGATTGAAGTAAAAATTCTGCTGTATGAGGAGGAATAGGATTAATATGTGTAGGATCCGTATAAAAGTTACATGCCCCTACAATTAAGTTCTCAGGATTTGGTGTTTCAAAGATAGCTACTCCTCCTACTTTTAAAACACGGTAAGTTTCTGCATACATTGTCATCAAAACTTCAAAAGGTAGATGTTCAATAATATGAAAACCAGTTATCATAGATAAACTTTCATCTTTTAGTGATTTCAAATATTCTATGACATCATATTTTTCTACATCTAAGCCTAAAGATTTTGATGTACTAACCATAATACGATTTAAATCTATACCCTTTGCACAGTAACCATTATCACTAAGTAACTCTATCCATTCCCCTCTACCACACCCTACATCAAGGGCTATAATATCTTCCTTTGTAAAAGGAAGATTCTCAATATAAGGCAAATACACTTCAACTCTTTTCTTAATCTCAGCTCTACTTCCTCTAAACTTATCTTCAAACTCAACATAAAAAGTATCAAATCGATGCTTTTCTTCTTCTGTAATGGATAATAGTTCTTTTTCATTCAAAACTTTATCAGGTAAGCGTTGTTTAACTTCATCAATAAGACTTTGCATGTTTTTTTGAGAAAGCTTCATATATTCTTTCGCATAGTCAACTGTATGTAAATAAAGTTCAAATTCTGAGCGTTCTGCTTTACTTTCTAGCTCTGAGCGTTCTGCTTTACTTTCTAGCTCTGAGCGTTCTGCTTTACTTTCTAGCTCTGAGCGTTCTGCTTTACTTTCTAGCTCTGAGCGTTCTGCTTTACTTTCTAGCTCTGAGCGTTCTGCTTTAGTATCTATTATTTCTTTAACTAAAACAATATTTTTACTTGCTATACTAGCCTGTAAATCTGTATAGCTTTCATATTGATTTAAGCGTTTAAGTAGCCGTGGGATAGTAAATAAGGTAACAATTGTTTTAGCAATATATCCTATAATAGGTTTACGATATAGAATAAAAAGAAAAGTTCTTGATTTTAGTCCTGATATTTGGATATTATGTTCTTTACCTTCTTTAGATAAATGAATACTTATTAATATTTCTATTTTAGACATCTCTCCTGAATGCAATAGCCTTAAAAAAGTATCCATTCCAGCTTTATCAACTTCACGACCTAAAATAATTTTATAAATATTGGTAATAAACTCTACATCATGGTACTTTGTAAAATCGGATAATGTATAATGTTTTTTTCCTTTACTTATATTCTCTTTAATCTCAGTCATTATTTCTTCAACACTTAAAAAATTTATATTTGATTCAATCATTCTCCAACCTTCTTTAATTATTATCTATTTTATTTGCGATACTAATAATTTTATTTAAAAAATCTTTTGTAGACTCTTCCCAATTATAAATATGCATGTCCCCCTTAGGAATTAATTTTTCAGGAATCCCTTCATTTTCAATTTGAATAATTTTTTTCACTAAATCATTGCTATCATCAAGATTAAAATATGCAATATTATTTTTTCCTACCTCCCTATGTATAGGTGTATCACTTGCCAAGACAGGTAAGCCTTTTGCCAAGCTTTCTATAATGGGTAAACCAAACCCTTCCACAAAAGAAGGAAATACCAATGCTTTTGCATGTTTATAAGCAAAAAGTAAAGATTCATCATTAAGATTATTAAACATAAAAAGTCTTTTATTCTTTTCCGTATGAGTTTGTATTCGGCTAACTAACTCATTGACATGCCATCCTAAACGACCAATAATACATAATTTAACATCAATTTCTTGTTTCCAAAGCTCTTCAAAAACATCTATTAAATAACTATGGTTCTTTCTCACTTCTATCGTAGATACCACCATATAAATATTATTTTTATTATTATCAAAAACTTTAATGAGTTCTTTAGAGATATCCTCTATAGCTTCATTATTTTTATGAATATTTGAACCTAACATAAAGGAATCAAAACGATAATTTTCAGAAGTTTGTAGATATTGCATCACATCATTTTTTACTGTTTCAGAAATAGCCAAATATCCATCTGTAACTTTTTTGTTCTCATTAAACCAATTATTAAAGACCTTTACTAGAGATCCCATACAAAACTCTGGATGCAAAATAGGAATTAAATCATAAATAACTGTAATTATTTTGGCTTTATTTTTTTTTGTATCTTCTAATGGTATTCTCATATCTATGTGCCATGTTGAATCAAGTAAAATCAATATATCATCTTCTTGCACTATGAGTTTCTTCAAGTTATTTTGTATTTTACTTTTAAAGTATTTATTATAAAAACGGAAAGGACTGCCTAAGATATAAGATAAACCAAATTTATTTTTGGGATTTAATGTGAATCTCTCTACAGCTTCAAAAGGAAAAATAGCATTGAATAAATCTCGAGATTGATAATATATATTTATAAAATAATTATATATTAATAGTTTATTCCCTACTTTGGTATTATTAGGTATAGTTTCAATCTCAAGTATTCTATCTTTTTCTAAAATGATTAAGCTAATCGTATATCCATCATAAGTACCCATCTGCTTAGAAAGTATAGCAATATTCCTCACCACTCTTTGTATGCCTGTATTCAAACCTGATGTATATACATATGTACAATCTATTAATATTCGTTTCTCTTTAGACATGTATTACCTCCACTTTTTGTTCTATCCATGAACTGCCAACAAACGCTTCTTTCGAGGTATTAATCACATTAAATATTAAAGCTTTATCTCGCCATTCATAGTTCCCAGATAGATGAGTATCATTAGCATGTACTGCAACTGCAATAGAATAAGATCCAATACCTAAATTCATACAAAAAGAAAAAATAAATTCAAAAGTATCATCTTTTTTTAGATTTTCTAAAATTTTATTATAATGATGAGTATTCGTTCCAAAAATATCTTGCCCTAGCCTATCTTTTATTACATATCCAAGAACCATTTGCTCTATATCTTGATTTACTTTTATTTTTACCTTCAATTGAATAGACTCTCCCACTGAAATATAATCAACCTTTTTACCTTTTTCACTAAAAAGTCCGATATCTTCAATTTGCACCTCACCTGTACCCGAAATAGTTTGAATGTCTCCATCTTCTTTCACAACTTGCTTAACAGTACTGTTCTCTTTTTCAGCGATGAGAGCATTGTAAAAGTCCATGACTTCTTCGGGATTTCCATCTTTTATAACAGCCCCTTTCTCTAGTAAAATAGCTCTATCACAAATAGCTTGAATAGCTCCTCTATCATGTGATACTAAAAGCAATGTTGTTCCTTGCTTTTGAAATTCTCTGACACGATTTAAACTCTTATGTTGGAAATATGCATCTCCTACAGAAAGTGCCTCATCTACTATCAATATTTCTGGTCTATACGCTGTTACTACTCCAAAAGCGACTCTTAACTGCATACCACTAGAATAAGTTCGTACAGGCTGATCAAAATATTCATCTATTTCTGCAAAAGCTTCTAAATCATTTATGACTGCATCTATTTGCTCTATAGTATATCCCATCATACCCATAGAGTGATAACTATTTTGTCTTCCTGTTAAATCAGGATTAAAGCCCATACCAAGCTCAAGTATCGCAGATATACGCCCATTTACTTGAATAGTGCCTTCTGAAGCTTTAAGTGTTCCCGTTATTATCTTAAGTAAAGTACTTTTTCCTGCTCCATTTTGACCCACGATTCCTATGGCTTCACCAGAGTTTATAGAGAAATTGATATTTTTTAAGATATGATGTTCCTCTTTAGGGTTAAAATTAAATCCAAACCATGAAAAAATTCTTGCCCATTCACTAGCATATTCTTTAAATGATTTACTTACATTTTTGACTTCTAACACTTTATTCATAATACATCCGTCATTTCTTCTCTCGCTTTATAAAAAATAATTATTGCTAGAGATAAACTTATTAAAGCTATAATTGTTGGATACATTAATAAATTAAAATCTGGTGCTTTGTCATAAAGTAAAACATTTTGATAGCCCATAACAATACCTGTTAGTGGATTAAGCATAAGAAGTTCTTGATAGTTTTCAGGAAGGATATTTGGCATATACACTATAGGAGTGAGCCAAAACCAAAAATTAAGTACTACTTCCATCATTTGACCTATATCACGAATAAAGACATTCAGTGTACCCAAAAAAAGTCCTAAGCCCATTGCTAAGGAAACGGTAAGTAATACAAGTAAAGGTAACCAATGTAAGGCATGATACGGTAAATGTCCTAAAAAACCAAATACAATAAACATAATAATAAAAAATAAAATAAAGTTTAAAAATGCTCCTCCCATAACAATAAGAGGCAATGCTAATTTTGGAAATGACATTTTTTTCAATAAATTACCGTTCACAATGAAAACATTTAAAGATTTATTTACAATTTCAGAAAAGAGTGTCCATCCAATAATACCAGATAAGATATAGATAGGATAAGAATATGTTGAATCAACTCCAGGAAGCTTTGCTGTCATAATTTGTGATAGGATAAGTGCATATACCAATACTTGAGCCAAAGGATGTATTATTATCCATAATCCACCTAGTTTACTCCTAATAAACCTAGCAGTAAATTCTGTTTTTATTGATGAAAGTATAAAGTACCGATATGCCCAAAGTCGTATAAACATATTTTTCATCTATATTCTCTCAAAATCATCTTCAATTCTGACAATATCATCTTCACCCGTATATTCTCCTACTTGTGCTTCTATTAGCACTACATCTATTTTGCCTTCATTCTCTAAGCGATGCACTTCACCCATTTTGATATAAGTACTTTCATTAGGACGAATGAGGCGTGTTTCATCTCCTACCGTCACGGTCGCTGTACCACTAACCACTATCCAATGTTCACTACGATGAAAATGCTTTTGAAGAGAAAGTCTTTTACCTGGTTTTACAATAATCTTTTTTACTTTATATTGTTCTTCATCTTCTAAGACTGTATACGTACCCCAAGGACGATGGGCAGTGAGATGAATATGAGGTAAATTACTCTCTCTACCTTTTAACTCTTTTACAATGTCTTTGATTTTTTGTGAATCACCTTTTTTACTAATAAGTAATGCATCAGGCGTGTCAACAACAATTAAATCATCTATACCAACCAATGCAACAAGGCGTTCTTTCCCATAAACAAAGTTATTTTTTGAATTAATAGCGATAAGGTTATCATTTAAACTATTGCCATTCTTATCTTTTGGAAATTCTTTAGATAAGGCATCAAAACTACCAAGGTCAGACCAATCTATATTGGCAGGAATTACTTTCACTTTATTACTTTTTTCCATAACAGCATAATCAATACTATCTTCAGGGATACTCATCATATCTTCATGGGAAATTCTTAATATAGAATTATTTTTTGCATTTTCGTACGCTATCTTAGAGGCATTGTAAATATCAGGTGAATAAGATTCTAATTCTTCTAAAAAAATTCCTGCTTTAAAACAAAAAATACCTGAATTCCAATAAAAATTACCAGCATCAACATACTTCTGTGCAGTATTTTTATCTGGTTTTTCGTGAAATGCTTTGACATCTTGACCATCTGCCTCAATATACCCATATCCAACCTCTGGATATTCTGCTGTAATACCAAAGGTTACAAGATTGTTATCTTCTGCAAGTTCTTGTGCTTTTAATACAGTCTTTTGGTATTCACTTTCATTTTTAATAAGATGGTCTGATGAAGATACAAGAACGATTTCATTTTTATCTAGTGCAAAACATGCCAAAGCAATAGCAGGGGCTGTATTTCTACCAATAGGTTCTAAAAGAAATTTATTATTCTTAGACGAAAGTTCTTCTAATTGGTCAAGTGCTAAAAAATATTGCTCTGCATTGGATATAATAAACTGCTGGGTACAAATATTTTCATTTCGTTCCACGGTAAGTTGAAAAAGAGATTTTTTATTAAAAAGCTTTACAAACTGTTTTGGCATGAGTGTTCTACTTATAGGCCATAATCTTGTACCTGAACCACCACATAAAATAATATTTGTCATTGTCTTTAATTTCCTTAAAAATAATTATTCGCTATAATTAGGTTCGTATTATACACAAATAAGTATAAAGACTTGAAGGTGACCTATGAATAAATTAAAAATTCTTTTTGATTATAGTCCTGCGTATAAACTACATAAAACAGGTATTCCAATATTTGTAGAAAATCTCTTCCAAGAATTACAACTTATTAAAAGTATTCAGATAGATAAAACTTATGATGTTTCTAAAATTATTCCTAGGAAACCACATAAACTATTTCGGTTTTTTGAACAGTTTTTATATCATAACTTATATATTCCCTGTAAACTTTACTGGGGGGAATATGATATTTATATAGAAAGCCAATATATCTTTAACCCGATATTTAAACCACGTCATACACTTATAGTCAATATGGTCTATGATATTGCACTTATACTTTATGATGACCTACAAACAAAAAAACATACTATAAACTTTAGACAAAAATTAGCAAAGAGTATTAAAAATAGTGATTACATTATCACATTATCACAATCCTCACAAAAAGACATAAAACATTATATAGAAAATACTTTAGACCTTAATAGACCTATAGATTACATTTATGCAGATACTACCAAAATTGTGGAAAAAAATCAAAACTACTCTCATGTTTTAAAAAAATTTAAAATTCAACAAGATTATTTTTTATTCTTAGGCACACTTGAACCAAGAAAAAATCCATTCATACTTATTAAAGCTTTCCACCTATTCAAAAAAGAGACACTACTCCCTATTCAGCTTGTCTTTGCAGGGAAGAAAGGATGGTTATATACACATGTTTTAGAATATATAAGCAAAAATAATTTAGAAGATTCTGTAATTTTTACAAATTATATTAGTGAAGAAGAAAAACAAATATTACTTAATCATACTAAAGCTTTTTTATTTCTTTCACGCTATGAAGGATTTGGTATTCCTCCTTTAGAAGCACTTAAATTAGGCGTTCCTACACTTTTAAGTGATATTCCTGTATTTCATGAACTCTTTTTAGATAATGTATATTATGCTAATACAAATGATATAAAGGATATATCACAAAAGATGGAAGATATATTAATTCATCCTATTCAAATAAATACCAATCTTTTTGAAAAGTTTTCTTGGAAAATCTCAGCCAATAAATTAGTCAAAATATTATATACACATCTTAATAAAAAGAAAAAAAAATGAAATTACTACACAATATTTATTATATTTTTAATGCCTATATTGCTTTGGTATTATTCTTATTTACAAAAAAGCAAAAAGATGTTTGGCTCATTGGTGGGCATAATGCTAAACTTTACACAGATAACTCAAAAGTTTTTTATGAATACATCCTCCTAAATCATTCATCTATCAATATCTATTGGATAGTTGATAAAAATGCTTCTATCATGCAAGACATTAAAGGAGAGAGACTTATAAAGGGTAGTATAAAATCTTATCTCTATTTTTACTATGCAAAAGTTGTACTTTTTTCTGATACTTTAAATTCAGATATTGCTCCCTTTAGCTTTGTTCTTCCTATCGTAAAACATTTTTATACGCATGTTTTGAAAATCTATTTAAGTCATGGTACAATAGCATTAAAAAAAATGCCTCAATATCAAGGTAAAATAGCAAAACTAAAACAAGCTATTTTTTATAGCTATGACCTAGCTATTGCCTCTACTGAACTCTCTAAAAAAGCTATGTTAGGATATAATATTAATCCTACAGCAATACAACTATTAGGAAGTGCAAGACATGATGTCCTTAAATCTATACCAAATGCACAAAGAGTCATACTCATCACACCCACTTGGAGAAGTTGGTTAAGTAGTAAAAATATATTAAAAGAAAGTGACTTTTTTAATCAATATAAATCCTTACTTTTAGATATAAATCTTCATCTATTTTTACGAGAAAACAATATTCACATTCATTTTTATTTACACCATATGCTACATCAGTATTATAGTATATTTCAGGACTTTGAAAATGATGTTATCAAAATTTTAGCCCCATCGGTTAATATAAACAATGAAATCATGTCTGCTGAACTCATGATTACAGATTATTCAAGTATGTGTTCTGATTTTTATTATTTACAAAAGCCTATTGTGTTTTTTCAGTTTGATAGAGAAAAATATATTAAGAAAATTGGTTCAGAGATTGATTTAGAGAATACTATCTTTGGAGATGTATTTGATGATAGTCCATCTCTTGTAGAACATATTATTACGAACATGACAAAACAAATTTCAATTTCTAAAAAACAGAAAGAAGGTGAAAGATATTTCATCCATTTCAAAGATAAGCAAAATTGTAGCCGTATTTATAATGCTATCACAAAAAAAATCTTATCAAAGAAGTTAAAATGATTAATGCTTTAGTTTCAATTATTACACCCTGTTATAACTCTGAAAAATATATCAAACAAATGATTCAATCGGTACAAATACAAAGCTATATAAATTGGGAGTTAATCATTGTAGATGATGCTTCTACAGATAAAAGTTATCTTATCATAGCAGAATATATGAAAACAGATACGCGTATAAAGTGTATACAAAACATCAAAAATATTGGTGTCTCAAAAAGTAGAAATAAAGCTATTGAAGAAGCTAAAGGAGAATATATAGCCTTTTTGGATGCTGATGATATATGGCTAGAACATAAATTAAGAAAACAACTTTCTTTTATGCAAAAAAACAATATACTACTAAGTTATACAGCTTACTATACTATGGGGCAAGATGGACAAATATTAAAATATTTTAAAGTACCAAGCAAGGTAAATTATACTGATATGCTCAAAACAAGTACTATCGGTACATTAACAACCATATATAATGCTAAAAAATTAAAGAAATTTTATATGCAAACGATTGGTCATGAAGACTATATCATGAAATTAGAAATCCTAAAAAAGATTCCCTATGCAAAAGGTATAAATGAACCGTTAGCCCATTATCGTATTTATAAAAAAAGTCTTTCAAGTAATAAACTACGAACAGCAAAATGGCAATGGCATATTTATAGAAATATTGAAAAGATTTCTTTTATTAGAAGTGTTTATTATTTTTTACATTATACGTATAATGGTTTTTTCAAATATAAATGAGTATACAGTTATATTTGATACATTTTCTTTAGCGTATTTTGGAAATTAATTTGTTCAATTTTTCCAACCATACTCCAAAGTTTAGTATTACTACCTGTCAAAGATTTAATTTCATCTTTTCGTACAAATGCTGGGTTTACTTTTACTTCAATAGTATACCCAGCGATATTATTCATCATATCAATAACATCAACAAGCTTAATCCCTCGGTTAGATGCGATATTTACGACTTCTCCTGTACTATCATTCTCTAATAATCTTTTATACACTTCACAAACAAATTCAATATCATTAAATTCTCTAATAACATTTAAATTACCGAGTTCTATAGTTGATTTATTTTCCTTAAAATGATTCACAATTTTAGGGATTAAAAAATTATCACTCTGTCCTACTCCTGTATAATTAAAAGGTCGTGTAATAATAATTGGTAATTTGTTGAAATACCCTCGTGTTAGAGACTCCATTGCATACTTACTTGCTCCATAATGATTGGCTGGTTTTGCACATAAAGATTCATCAATTACTTCTAAACCTTGGGTTCCATATACAGTGGCACTACTGACTAAAATAATTTTTTTAGGATTTAGAGAAAGTTCTATAAAAGCCTCTAAAACATTACTAGTCCCTATAGTATTTACTTTATAAAACGCTTCTTTATCTCCATGTTCCGTAAAAGATATACCAGCAAGATGAATCAAGTAGTCAGGCTTTATTTCTTCTAACATAACTAAAATATTATCTTTTTTTGTAATATCACATTGATAAAGTTTATCACTACTCTTAAACTTAGAAGTACCATATACATCATATCCACAAGCGATAAGATATTTTGAGAGATGTCCTCCTGTAAAACTATCTATACCCGTAATTAAAACTTTATTCATCAAAAACTAAAACCTATCTCATTGCGTCGTAAGTCTGCTTTCACCATCATCGCACAAAGTTCTTCAAGCGTACATTTTGGCTCCCACCCAAGAATATCTTTGGCTTTTTGAGGATTACCAATAAGTAAATCTACCTCAGCAGGTCTATAAAACTTTGGATTTACTTTTACGAGGACCTTACCTGTAGCAACATCTATACCCTCTTCTGATTCAGCTTCACCTTTAAACTCAAGTTCAATACCTACAGCTTTAAATGCCATCGTCACAAAATCACGTACCGTTTCTGTTCTATTTGTAGCCAATACAAAAGTATCTGCCTTATCAGCTTGAAGCATCAGATACATACCTTCTACATAATCTTTTGCAAATCCCCAATCTCTCTTGGCATCCATATTTCCAAGTTCGATACAATCCAATTTTCCAAGCTTTATTTTGGCTACACTATCGGTAATTTTTCTTGTTACAAATTCACGACCTCTTAGAGGGGATTCATGATTAAATAAAATTCCACTACTAGCGAAGATATTATACGACTCTCTATAGTTTACAACCATCCAATGGGCATACATTTTTGCAGCACCATACGGACTTCTTGGCCAAAAAGGTGTAGTCTCCTTTTGAGGTATTTCCTGAACATCTCCAAACATTTCAGAAGTTGAAGCTTGATAAAATTTAATTTTAGGATTAACTATCCTAATCGCTTCCAAGAGATGCACACAACCTAGCCCTGTAATATGTGCAGTTGCGATAGGCTGTTCAAAAGAGACACCTACAAAACTTTGAGCAGCAAGGTTATATATCTCATCTGGTTCTATTCTGACTACCATACTAATACTATTTGCTTGGTCTGTTAAATCGTATTCTACCAAATGAAGATTTTTATGATTTTGGATTCCAAGCTCTTCTATTCTCCAAAAATTTACAGAGGAAGTTCTTCTATACGTTCCATACACTTCATAACCCTTTTCCAAAAGTAATTGTGTTAGATATGCACCATCTTGTCCTGTAATTCCTGTAATTATTGCTTTTTTCATTAAAGTTTTTATCCTAGTAATATAGTATTTTTAACATTTTATCTAATTTTATCATAATATCACGTTATTAGAAGAATATACTTCTTATAAAACTAAAAATATTTATATAATTAAAGTAAGGCTATTGAGTGAAGTTGAAGGGATTGAAACTATCTACATAGTATATTTTGTGATAGTTTTATATCAGGGGGAAATTTAGAATTACACTGTATACATATAAAACTCCCTCCAAAAAACTTGAAGGGAGAATATGTCAAATCATACTTACGGACGAATACTATATGAATTGGCAAGATTGATAAATCCTTGTGACCCTAAAAATATTTCTGCTACAGTATTTCTAGTTACCCCAGTGGATAGTTTATTCAACCAATAATCCAAACCACCTTGATCCGGTTCACGGTTCAAAAATGTTTTATAAAGTTTGGTTAAATATACTACATCATCCGATGTTGTAGTAGTGAATCCTGAAGATAGTAAAAATTTTCTTGCAATATCTGAAGCACTCAATGTACCATTTACTAGCCTAGTCGTCCAGTATTCAAGACCTTCTGGCTCTGAATCACGTCCTAAAAGCTCGACATATAAACGTTCAACATAAGATACCACACCTGCGTGTGCTGGGGCTACATTGTATTTTGCACATCTATCTGCAAACCCTTGTGTAGCTAAAAACTTATCTAACATATCTGTTCTTGAAACACCTTCTTCTAGTTTTGATAACCAAAAATTCAAACTACCTGTATCTGCTTGTCGATTAAGGACTGCAAGATACAAAGTTTCTACATACGTTGCATCATCTAGGTTTCTATCAGTAAATGACTGTAGGCTAAAAAATTTCCTAATAAGGTCAGCACCACCAATTTTAGCAGTTTCTAATTGAGTTGTCCAATAATCAAGTCCTTCTGTATCAGCTTCTCTATCAAGTACTGTGTTATAAAGCTTTTCGATACATACACGGATACTTGTACCATCAACTACTTTTTCTGGGTTAATCGTACTTTCCTCTGTATTACCTGTACCATTTGCATTGGCAACGGTTACTTCAAAGCTGATGTATTTATTGTCTTGTGCTACTGTGAGCATATATGTTTGGCTTACAGCTCCTACAATTTCTGTTTTATCTGAACCAGCATCATCTGATGATTCATACCATTTGAATGTTGTACCTGCTTCTACATCGCCATCTGTATCATTGTAAGTATAAGTACCTGTAAGTGTTGCATTAATTTCTAATGTACCTGTAAATGAAACATTGGAAGTAACAGGTAAAGAGTCAACTATAGTAGAATTAATACTACTTTCTACTGCGACACCAGAGCTATTTACATTACTCACAGTAACTTCAAAGCTAAGGAACTTCCCTGCATCTGCAGACACTAATGTATAGCTTTGTGCTGTAGCTCCTGAGATAAGTGTTTTACCTGTACCTGAGGCATCATTTGAACGATACCATTTGAATGTTGTACCTGATTCTACATCATTCTCTGCATCTGCATATATATAGTTACCTGAAAGTGATTGACCTACTTCAAATGTACCTGATATATTTACATTACTTGCCACAGGGACAGTATTTGCTATGACAGATGTGATACTAATCGCACTTTCTACAGCTACACCTGAGGCATTTGCATTGGCAACAGTCACTTCAAAGCTAATAAATTTACCCACATCTGCAGCCCCTAGTGTATAACTTTGTGCTGTAGCTCCTGAAATAAGTGTTTTACCTGTACCTGAAGCATCAGTAGAACGATACCATTTGAATGTTGTACCTGCTTCTGTATCATTATCTACATCACTATAAGTATAATTACCTGTAAGTGTTGACAATGATGACATAGTACCTGTCAATGAAACACCCGTTGCTACAGGTATAGTATCTACATGTGCCACATTGATAATAACTGATGAAACATTAGATGCTAATTTACCATCTGAAAGACTAAAGTCAAATGATGCATATACTACACCTGTTGCCCCTGCGACTGGTGTATATACTAGATTGCCTATATCTGCAGGTACTATAACCTGTGATGCTGTCACATTTGTACCACTCAATTGTAATGTCCCAACAGATGGCAAGGAAACAATCGTTATAGATACCAAAGCATCCCCATCTGTATCACTCATCACAAAATCACTAAGTGCAAATGTTTTGGATGTATCTTGGTCTATTGTATGTGTAGCAGCAACACTCACAGGTGCATGGTTTTCACGTACGAGTGTTGTGGTTTCAGTTACAGAAGATGGTGCATCATCACTCAGTGTGATTGCCAAAGCTCTATCATAGATGTTGGGTACAGATGCACTGTTATGGTAGGTAATCTTTTTGAGTAATGCTTCTATATTTGTAGAAGAAATGGTTGCAGGGTTGGCTTGTGTCACCACAACATTGTCTACATAAAGCTGTCCACCCAATGCCATACCACCCGTAAAGTCATACGTTCCTGAGATATAAACAAATTTATAATTACCAGGATTCTGCACGGTATATGCTACACCATCCCAAGGTGTATCTTCACTAGCAGATGTTCCTGTTCTATCTAAGATGATTTCTGTATGTCCTGTATCTACATCTACGATATATCCAAAAACATCAAAAGAATCGCTTCCACCTACAGCTCTCCAGTCAAAGGATAGTGTATCATTTGCAGCCAATGCTACAGAAGCATTACTCACGATATATGGTCCTCTAATCACTGCATATCCATCAACTGAGTTACCATCACTTGTTAATTCAACAGACAAACCAGAGCCATCGGGAACTTGGCCTGATTGGAGAGTTGAAGTATATGTCATACTAGCAACACCAGTATCAGTTGCAGGGATAGGATTTCCATTTCCATCTGTAGGTACTGGTTCCATACTACCAGCTACAGGCATGGGATAGGTAGAATCAATAGGGGTAGGTTGTCCTGCAATGGTAGTTGTACCATCAAGTATCGCTTGTTGGTTAACTACAGTCCAACCTGAGATAGTGGTATCTCCATTACTTCCTGTATTGAAACTACCATTTTCAAAACCTATAGAAAAGTCTAAACGCAATTTATTACCATTTCCTTGAAAAACAGAATCCACAGCTCCGATAGGAGAAGCTATTGTGCCATCACCTAAAAAAAGGTTGCCACCTACTACAGATATTTCACCATCTACAATAGATGCTTGAGGAGTAGAAATCAAGTTAATATGATCGTTGCTGGTCATATCTGCTAATGATACCTCCAAAGACTGACCATTAAATCCTGCTGTAGTCACTACTGCTAGGTCTGAATCAATCACTGTAGCCCCTGCACCTATATTGTAATTGACCACTGGGTCTAAGTTATTGATACCCACTGCAAATGCTCCAAGGGGTAAAACTGTGATTAGTAACGATTTTTTGATTATACTTTTCATATAATTCTCCTTAAATTAAAATAAACTATGTAAAATAAGAATATACCTATTTCATAAACATAGTTTATCCTAAAAAAGTGATAAAGTAGTGAGTTTATGCAATTCTATAGCCAAAACCATAAATATTGAGAATGGTCTCTGGGGGCAATTTTTTTCGTAATACCTTAATGAGTGTTTTTACAGCGTTGACTTTTTCTTGAGTATAGTCATCCCAAAGATGATAAATAATCGTTTCATAAGATACATTGAGTGAAATATTATTAAAAAAAAGTATTAATAGCTCTCTTTCTTGCATTGTTAAAGAGACTTCATTATCATTTTGAAATAATCTTGATTCTTGATAGTCCCAAGAGTATTCTTCTTTTAACAGATATATCTCTGTTGAAGTCACAAGAAAGGTCTTTAATTCTTTGATAGCCAAATCTAAAGTATCTCTTAATAGCGTTCGAGAAACAGGTTTGAGTAAATATTTGGTGAGGTTAAGTTCCGTGGCTTTTAACAAAGATTCTGTATCAGAATATGCTGTAAGCATAATGCATCTGGTTTTATGGTCTGTTTGCCGTATCCTACTAAGTAATGCCAACCCATCTAAAGACGGTATATGGATATCTAATATTAAGATTTCTGGTCGATACTTAAGATATAGGCTATACGCAACTTCTCCATCTTCTGCTTCATATACATCATTAAAGTACTTTTTAAGGTATCGTACATAATTATCTCGTATTTTCTTTTCATCTTCTACTAAGAGAATACTATAAGGCTTCTTCTGTGTGATTAAATTATTTTCTTTCATCTATTGCTTCCTTATCAAATACTATATAAAAAATGACACCATCATTTAGATTTTTGGCATAAAAGTGACTCGGCATAGCATCTAAAATCATTTTAGCCATATACAAACCTAATCCAATACCTTGTGATTTATGTTTGGTAGTAAAATAGGGGTCAAATATTTTGAGTAAATCGTTTTCCTTAATATTTCCACCATTGTTATAAATACTCAAACGATAATGAGATACTGTATCTTCTAATTTTATCTCAATTTTAGGTTCTTTTGTATGATTTAAGAGTAAAGCATCTTTAGCATTATTTAAGATAACTAAAATAGCTTGTGTAAACTCATTTTGGATACCCATAATTTCTATATTAGCATCTACCTCTACCTCTACCTCTACCTCTTTTAAATAAATCTTCATTAAAGAGAGTACATTATGTATAGCCTCTTCAAGAAAAAAAAGCGTTTTATGTTTATCTTCTTTATAAAAATCTCTAAAATCCTCAATAGTCTGTGACATATACTCCGTCATCTCTTCAATCTCATCTAGCTTTTTTAATATATATTTAGTATTTATTGTATTTTGAGATATTTCCATATCCAAAATCATGACCGAAGAATTAATGACAGAGAGTGGTTGTCTCCATTGATGAGAAATATTTTCTATCATCTCACCTATACTAGCCAACCTATGTTGTTGAAATAAAAATATATCTTTTTCTCTTAGTCTTTCTATCTGTTGTTTTACTTCAAATTCTAATTTTTTATTTACTTGCTTAATCTGATATTGTCTATAGAGAAAAATAAGCAATATGATTAAAATTAATCCTATAAAAGAGAAGATAAATTCCCATTCTTCATCACTAAATAGAATGTCTTCATTTTTTTTTGTAAAAAACCATTTTTTTTGTAAAAATATTTTTTCATGTTCGGATATAGTGGCTAATCCTTTATTTAGTATTGTTATGGCTTCTTTCCACTCTTTTTTGATTGCAAAGTGTAAGTCTAAATGTTGATTTAACTTAAAAGCATTTTCTAAATAAGGTAACCCTTCTCGCATAAGTAAATATTCAGTAGCTCCATTACCAAATGTAGCGTCTGCTTTACCATAAATTACAAATTCTAACATCTCCCTCGTAGTATTTGCATATAAGATAGCACTCTTTGTAAGTCTATCAGCTATTTGTTTATCTGCTATATTACCTTTAAGAATAACAATAATTTTTCCATCTAAATCTTTTAAAGTTTTAATACCTAGTGGATTTCTTTTCTTTACCATAATCATCTTTTCTAAAGATATATATACCGTTGAAAAATTTAAAAACTCTTTTCGTTTCGGGGTACAAACAAGTGTGGCTAGACCATCAATTTTATCTTCTGCTACCTCTTTTTGGATTTTTGACCAATTGCCCAATTTTAATACAAAGTTTGCACCTGTGGATTTGTTGACTTTAGCTAATATATCTACATCATACCCACTGAGTGTACCATCTTTATGTATGATACTATACGGTGCCCAAGTATCTCCTGTACCTAAGACAATCCTAGGATGTGCTTTTAAAAAATCTTTTTCTTTGTCTGAGAGAATAGGATTATCGTTCGTACCTGCATGAAGTGAAAAAATACAAAATAGTACGAAGAACAAACACTTAGCTATCATCCTGTACTATCCTTCCTAAACAAATAAAGATACAATAGAAGATAACACACAATAAATACACTCACAATAATAATATTATACATAGAGCTATGTGCATAAAAGGTAGAAAGTATTGTGTGAGGTATCATAAAAGTTAATAGTAAAAGTGCTGTTAAAGGATTGTTATTGGTCATATTTCTTTGGATGAGCATGTGTATATGATATTTGTCTGGTTTCATAGGGGATAGTCCTATGGAGAGCTTTCTTATAATAGAAAATATCACTTCCCATACAGGGTAAATCAAAATAGATAAGATATACCATGGACTGACATCTGCATATTCTGATGCCAAAGAGATACCTATTAAGGATACCATAAAGCCTAGTAGATACGCGCCACCATCTCCTAAGAAAATTTTACCTTTAGGAAAGACTAATACAAAAAAGCCAAATACTGCACCTGCTAGTATCGAAATAACAGACAATAGTTCTATGTTATTATGTTCGTAACTAATCACAGAAAAAGAAGCCAAAATAATAAGTATAACCCCTGAGGCTAGACCATTGAACCCATCAATAATATTGATAGCATTCATCATACCAACAATGGCAAAAACACTAAAAAATATACCTAAGCCATAAGGTAAAACAATACCTAACCCTAGATATGTCACCACCGAATGTGTGAGCCATACAGCTACCCCTCCTGCGATAATTTGCAAAATAAGTCTTAACCTTACACTTAATGAATTGTGAAAGTCTTCAAAGATACCACTCATAAATGCCAAAATAGCAGAGGGAAGAAGTTGTAGTCCATAAGGAATAAAAAGTACCAATGATAAAGCAATGATAATACCTACACCCCCTGCTCTAGGTACTGGAATCTCATGAAATCTTTGGGGTTTATTTTCTTCATGACAATCTATAAAATAGGTATATTTATGAGATACATAAATGACTACAAATAGCGTTAATAGTGAGATTAAGAAAGCAGAAAAAAATAGTGCTAGTATCATAGGTAGACTTTCTATAGTTAAGATAGCGTCATTATATCTGACTATTGCTTATACTATTTTTTACTTCATCAAGAATAGTTTGGTATAATCATGTTTATATATATTTAAAAACAAATATAAGGATAAATAGTTTATGAAAAGCAAAAATGTTATCATCTATGGAGCAGGAGAAGCTGGGCATCAACTCAAAAAAGACTTAAAAACTAGGAACTTTACTGTAAATTATTTTATAGATGATAATAAAGCGATACAAGACACTTGTATAGATACACTGCCTATCCTTTCAAAAGAAAAACTTATCACGAAACTCGATAAAGAGGAAAAGTTTGATTTACTTATCATCGCTATCCCCTCTGCTCCTAAAAGTGTCATTACGAGTATATACAATACGCTAAGTAAATATTTTAAAGATGTAAAAGTATTACCTTCATTAGATACTATTTTACATCATGAACTATTTTCAACACAACTCAAAGACATTTCAGTCGCTGACCTATTGGCACGTCATCCAAAAGACTTAGATAAAGCAAAGATATCTTCATTTATTGACAATAAAGTAATACTCATTACAGGAGCTGGTGGAAGTATTGGTTCAGAGATAGTACGTCAATGTATTAGGTTTAATGCCAAAAAGATTATACTTATAGACCATAGTGAGTACAATCTTTATCAAATCATCGAAGAGATAGATACACAAATAGAAATCATTCCCGTCATGCTATCGGTGGTCAACAAAGTATTACTACAAAAAACATTTATACTACATCGTCCCCAGATTGTGATACATGCAGCCGCATACAAACACGTACCCATGGTAGAGCTAAATATAGAGGGGGCTATCATCAATAATGTCATAGGGACAAAAAACTGTATTGATGTATCCATTGCAAATAAGGTAGAAAAATTTATTCTTATCTCTACAGATAAAGCAGTACGTCCTAGCAATGTCATGGGTGCTACCAAAAGAATCTGTGAACTTTATGCACAAAATGTCAAAAATCATGATACCGATATAGTGGCTGTTCGCTTTGGTAATGTATTGGGGTCAAGTGGTTCAGTGATACCAAAATTTAAAAGTCAAATAGCCCAAGGGCTAGATTTGACCGTAACCCATCCTGATATTACACGCTATTTCATGCTCATCCCTGAAGCGTGTGAACTTGTCCTTCAAGCTGGGGCGATAGGGTTGGGAGGAGAGCTATTTATATTGGATATGGGTGCACCTATTAAAATCGTTGATTTAGCCAAAAAGATGATAGAGCTTAGTGGCAATAATACTATCCATATCAAATTTACAGGATTACGCACAGGAGAAAAACTCTATGAAGAGCTTCTCATTAATGATGACAATATCAACACAGAGTATGATTCTATCACGATTACAAAACCCACCTATTATCCTATTGCTCAACTCAATCATGATATTGAGAGTTTGTTACAATCAGACAATATGTTAAAAAGTCTCAAAAAAATAGTCATTGAGTTTGAGCATAAGGAAAATATATAGATAGTAAATGCTATAATATCAAAAATTATAAATATAATACTATTTTAGAGAAAGAAGAAACATGAAAAAAAGTATCTTAGTCACAGGTTGTGCAGGATTTATAGGGTCAAACTTTGTACCTTATTTTTTAGATAAATATCCAGAGTATTCTCTTATAAATTTAGATTTACTCACTTATGCAGGGGATTTAGCCAATCTCAAAGAGTGTGAAGACAATAAAAATTATAAATTTATTAAAGGTAATATCTGTAACCGTGACTTAGTAGAGTTTATCTTTAACGAATACGATATACAAGGTGTCATTCACTTTGCGGCAGAAAGCCATGTAGATAATTCTATTAAAAACCCAGAAGTATTCATGCAAACCAATGTCAATGGTACATTTACGCTTCTTGATGTTGCTTATAAATATTGGATGTCTAAGCCGTTTGCTAAAAAAGAAGGTTATGAAGCTTGTCGTTTTCATCATATCTCTACCGATGAAGTCTATGGAACACTCAATGAGATAGATTTATTTACAGAAGAAACCCCTTATGCACCCAATTCTCCCTACTCTGCGTCCAAAGCGTCATCAGATATGATTGTACGAAGCTATCAAGAAACTTATGGCATGAATACGGTGATTACAAATTGTTCTAACAACTATGGTCCAAAACAACATGATGAGAAGCTTATCCCTACTATCATACGTAAGGCATTGGCAAGTGAGAATATCCCTATCTATGGTGATGGTAAAAATATCCGTGATTGGCTCTATGTTTTGGATCATTGTAAAGGGATTGACCTTGTTTATCATGAAGGAAAAGAAGCCAATGTCTATAATATCGGTGGGCGTAATGAAAGAACAAATTTACAAATAGTGGATGCCATTTGTAGCATATTAGATGAAAAAGTACCTCGTGAGACTTCTTATAAAGAACTCATCACTTTTGTACAAGACCGAGCTGGTCATGATAGACGTTATGCTATTGATGCAAGTAAACTAGAAGAAACACTAGGGTGGAAAGCTGATGAGAATTTTGATACAGGTATTATAAAGACCATTGACTGGTATCTCAATAAATATAAAGTACTGTAATTGTTAGCATTTATTAAAGCTATTTTTCAAAATAAAACACTGTTATGGTCACTCACTAAAAATGATTTTAAACAAAAGTACTTTGGTAATCTTCTAGGTGTCGCTTGGGCATTTATATTACCTTCTGCCACGATAGCAATACTTTGGTTTGTCTTTCAAGTAGGATTTAAATCAAAACCTATTGATAACTTCCCTTTTATTTTATGGCTTGTGGTGGGTATGTTTCCGTGGTTTTTCTTTGCTGAAGCACTCACAGCTGGGACAAACAGTATATTGAGTAATAATTTTTTAGTCAAAAAAGTTGTTTTTAGGGTAAGTTTACTTCCTATTGTTTCCATTTCTACAGCGTTAATCGTCCATGTCTTCTTTATATTTTTTATGTTTACAATGTTTATCTATTATGGATATACCCCTGAAATCTATTGGCTACAAATATTTTATTATTTATTTGCTACCTGTGTACTTCTTTTGGGGCTTTCATGGCTCACCTCTTCTGTCATTATTTTTTTTAAAGATATAGGACAGATAGTGGGTATGTTTATACAGTTTGGATTTTGGCTGACCCCTATCTTTTGGTCTTTAAAGATGGTACCAGAGAAATATCATTGGATTATCCAAATTAATCCTGCCTATTATTTCATTCAAGGCTATAGAGACAGTATGATTAACCACGTATGGTTTTGGGAAGATATGGGCATGACTATCTATTTTTGGAGTATTACTATGATTATTTTTGTTTTTGGTGGATTGACCTTTAGAAGACTTAGACCACACTTTTCGGATGTACTATAATGCCAAATAAAATAGCCATAGAGGTAAAAAACCTCACCAAAATATATCATCTTTATGATAAGCCTCAAGACCGACTTAAAGAGGCACTTAACCCTTTTAAGAAGTCGTATCATCATGATTTTTATGCTATGAGTGATGTCAATTTACAGATAAGAAAAGGGGAGACCCTTGGTATTATCGGTAAAAATGGTGCAGGTAAATCTACCCTACTAAAAATGATTACAGGGGTATTGACTCCAACTTTAGGAACGATTGAGACAAAAGGAACTATCGCTTCACTCTTAGAACTAGGTGCTGGATTTAATCCTGATATGAGTGGTATGGAAAATATCTATCTCAACGGTACACTCATGGGCTTTAGCCACGAAGAAATGGCTACTAAAGTAGATGCTATTTTAGAATTTGCTGATATTGGTGAATTTATCCATCAACCTGTAAAGATGTATAGTTCTGGTATGTTCGCACGTCTAGCCTTTTCGGTATCCATCAATGTAGAACCTGATATTCTCATTGTAGATGAAGCGTTAAGTGTAGGAGATATGGCATTTCAAATGAAATGTTTTAAAAAGTTTCAAGACTTCCAAGCCCAAGGTCGTACCATCTTATTTGTGACCCATGCCCTAGATACAGTACTTAGATACTGCAATAGAGGTATCGTCATAGACGCAGGACAAATAGTATTTGATGGCTCACCTAAATTTGCAGTGGATGCTTTCAAAAAAGTACTCTCCAATGATTTTTATGAAAAAGAAGATGACAATAAAGAAGAGACCATAGACCTACAAGATAATAGTACATACCTTAAAGATTTTTTTGACACACACAAAGAGTTAGATAAATATGGCAATGGGAAAGCTAGTATTATAGACTATGGTATCCTCGATAAAAAAGGAAGACCTGCTAATATTATTGATTATAATGCTGAATTTAAAATTATTATGAAAGTAAAATTTGCTCAAAGTATTATAGCCCCTATCTTTGCCTTTACACTCAAAGACTCCAAAGGATTAGAACTCACAGGCACCAATACCAATATGAAATATGTTACCACAGGCACCTATACCAAAGACCAAATTATCACTATAAGTTTTAAACAAAAAGCCAATCTACAGTTAGGTTCCTATGCCCTTTCATTGGGTTGTGTCACACTCAATGAAACAGGCGTAGAAGTCTATAGCCGTATCTATGATGCGATACTCTTTGATATTATTGGTGCTGCACAGATGGTTGGATTTTTTGATTTACAGAGTGAGATACATATTGAATACTAGGCATATATTTCTTTTTTTTATTATTATAATGGCTATTTTTTCAACCCACCCCTTGCTTATCTATCCATTTGATATGTATACACATTTACAGTGGATTGACAATCAATCACTCTGCGTGGATGCTCCTTCCACACGTTATATGTGGCACTATACATGGTCTAATATTTTTGATTTTTTCAATATTGAAAACAAAGAGATATTTTTACGTGCCTATATTATTCACTATACGCAAATGATTCTTACTTTTATGATGATTTTTTATGTAAGTCGTACTTTTATAAAAAATATTTTTACCCATATTCAACGCTCTTTGCTCAATGATGTAGCGTTATGGTCTTCTATGGTATGGGTGACCCTACTCTCCACCTACTCTGTGAACCATCATGAAATTTGGATTGTATGGTACTCTATCAATTATCAAATTAGTTTAGTCTTTACACTCTTTATACTCGCTTTAACTATTTCACTTATTTTTGAGACAAGTAGTCTGACTAAAAAAATCTTTTATAGTCTCCTGATTTTGGGCTTCTCTTATATCATTATTCGTATACATGCTATGGAATATATCTATTACATGATGTATTTAGCTGTGTTGATATTGGTACATATAGATATGATTATAAAGTGGTGTATAAAGCATCTCTTTATCACTTTTACCTTACTTATTGTGAGTAGTCTGGCTATTATTACAGTAGCACCCTATTTACAACAGTATATTTATGCAAAATCAAAATTATTGTCTTATCTAAGCTGGGAAAAGCTTCCTTTACTTCTGGAAGAAATAGATAAACATGGGGATATGATACTTTCTCATTATAACAAAGCATCTACAACACTCAATAGTTTTATATACCTTTCTTTATTCTTGATACTTATTTTTGGATGTATACTACTCTATAAATCGTACAAGAAATCTCCTCTACTTATCAATCTACGGTTACTACTCTTTGTCTGTATCGCTTCACTATTTATACTCATCCCACTCTTTAAGTATTCTGCTGGACTGGCTGGACTTTTGACGTATGATAGAGTCTCTTATCGATTTTACTTTAGTTCACTACTTTTTTTAATCGTGCCTATTTTTATTGTATACATCATGGTACATCTAAAAACAAGTAAAATTTACATATTTCATACGGCGATGATAGCCATTTTTATGGTTACGCTTATGTATTCAAAATATATCTCATCTTCATCCAATTATTATAACAATATTCGCTCTTTTAAAAATATGTTTATAGAACACAAAAGAGCCTTTAATTTAAATCAAGAACAGATTATATCTATTGGAGAAAAACTAGCCTATTATCAGAGTCACTATCAAAATAGTAAACCTCTTTACTATTATGCACGTGATGATATTGCTTTTGTGATTAAATTTATCTATAGAAAACCTGTACTATATCAAAGACGAGGAAGTAAAAACTATCAAAAAAGCTACCAAAAGCATAGTGATAAGCACTATAAGGCTATACTTTTTGAAGTACCAAAAGCATTTCCAAAGTATCAAAGATATACTATACAAGCCAAAACACAGTAACTTCATAGAACAATAAGACTATAATAACAACAAATAAATTACCAAATAGAATATATAAAGAGATATAAATGAGTGCCATACTAAACTTAGAATTTTATACAGGAACAGATCACTACAGTGATGGGGATATAGAAGATGAATTGTTGGAAATTGTTAAAAATCATAATGATTTTAGTGCTATTTTAGCAAAAGACACGCGATGGCCTATACTGTACCATCTCTCTCCTATTAGACAAAATATTATTAATTGGTATCCATTTAAAGAAAATGGAACTTGTCTTGAGATTGGTGCTGGATGTGGTGCTATTACTGGGGCATTATGTGACAGTTTAGCCAAAGTAACAGCAGTAGAACTCTCTCAAAGACGGGCTAATATTAACTATGAAAGACATAAGCACTATGAAAATTTGGAAATTATCGTTGCCAATTTAAATGATGTGGTCTTTAAAGAAAAGTTTGACTATATTACACTCAATGGTGTACTAGAATATGCAGGATCATTCACCAAAACAGATAAACCATATCAAGACTTTTTAAAACAAATTAAAACATATTTAAAGCCTGATGGTAAACTCATCATTGCTATAGAAAATCGTTATGGACTCAAATATTTTTCTGGTGCAAAAGAAGACCATACTTCTAAAGAATTTGATGGTATTACAGGATACAAAGATACCGACACCGTACGTACCTTTGGCAAACAAGAGTTAGAAATGCTTTTAAATAGCAGTGGGTATCCAAGTCAAGACTTTTATTATCCTCATCCTGATTATAAAATGCCTATGGAGATATATTCAGATGATTGTTTACCTAGTAGCACTTCACAACTTAGCCCTGCTCCTAATTTTGACTATGAACGCTATACACTCTTTGATGAGAGTGATGCCTATGCTGGGATTATAGAAAATGGACAATACCCATTTTTTGCCAACTCATTTTTAGTAATATGTGGAGAATAGATGAAAATACATTATGTAAAAAATAACAGTGAAAGAGCCAAAGCATTTCAATTAAAAACCATTATATACGAACAAGATGGTCAAAAATATATTAAAAAACAAGCCCTCTGTCCTGAAGCTATCCCTCATCTCAAAAAGATGAAAGAGAGTTATGCTAAACTTAGGTCTAATATTATAAATCCTAAAGTCAAACTAGCCAAAATTATTGATGAAAGCCCCAATAGCCTTACCTTTGAATTTATAGAAGGTGAGAGTTTAGAGAAGAAATTTCATCAAGCCTCTACTCAGATAGAAAAAGAACAACTTTTTGATGACTATATCTCTTTGGTCAAAACCTCTTTTAAAACCAAAACTATCTCTACAGATTCGCTAGATGAAAGCTATCAAACACTCTTTGGAAAACTCAACTTTTCTACATTAGAAAACGAAACTTGCTTTGAGGGTATCTCCAATATTGACCTTATTTTCTCTAATATTATTTATCAAGAGGAGAATATTTACCTCATTGATTATGAGTGGGCTTTTGAAGCGTCTTTACCAGTAGAATATATTATTCATCGTACACTCTTGATGTTAGGTAGCCTGAAAGACCAAGAAAAGTACCGTATGAAAAATCATTTTCTATACTTAAGAATGGAAAGACATTTTGTAGATAAATATGTCATGGACAATGGATTTTATTTTCAAAAGTATCAATACATTAAAACCAATGCCCCTATAGTAGCACATATAAAAGGCAAAGAAGCACATATAGAAGAGCTCTCACAACATCTTACACATCATAAAAAGCAATTCAAGATACTAAAAGAAAACAGCGATAAAGCCATAGTACTAAGAGATAAACAGATTGATTTCCTCTTCCATGTTACCGATGCTTTACGCCTTAAAAATAAGATTCGTAAACTTATCCCTCAAAAACTTCTCACTCTCATGGGGAAAAAGCCTTTTGAGACGATTGATATGCAAGACTATCCTCTGCCATTAAAAGAAGATATTTTATCCAATGACACAAGCCATCACTATACCTACCAAATACCTACTTTGAGTGAAGAGATTAAAACTACTTTGCACAATCTTAAATACCAACCTCTCATCTCTATCGTCATGCCTGTCTATAATGTAGATGTAAAGTGGCTAAGACTAGCAATTCAATCTATCAAGAGTCAATGGTACACCAATTGGGAACTATGTATTGCTGATGATAAAAGTACAGATAAATCACTATTAAAATATTTGTCCTCATTAAAACACAATAAAATAAAAATCACTTATTTAAAAGAAAACCAAAACATCTCCAAAGCATCTAATGAAGCCCTTTCTCTAGCTAGTGGAGAGTATATCGCTCTCATGGACAATGATGATGAGATTACGCCTAATGCACTCTATGAGATGGTCAAAGCTATCAATGAGAAAAAAGCAGATTTTATCTATAGTGATGAAGACTTTATCTCTACAGAGGGCGTTTTAAGTAATCCTCATTATAAACCTGATTTTTCTCCTGATTTACTGCTTTCTCATAACTATATTACCCACTTTACTTGCTTTAAAAAAGACTTACTAGATAGTGTAGGTCATTTTAATAGCAAGTTTGATGGTTCGCAAGATTATGATTTATTTTTACGCCTAACAGAAAAAGCTTCAAGTATTTATCATATCCAAAAAGTCTTGTATCACTGGCGAATGCTAGAGACATCCACAGCCTCCAATAGCGAAGCCAAGCCAGAAGCCATTGAGAGAGGCAAAAAAGTCCTTGAAGCCACACTCAAACGAAGAGGCATAGATGCTGAGGTACTTCATGCCAATAGAAATCACTACTTTAGGGTCAAATACGCAATAAAAGACAAACCTTTAGTGAGTATTATTATCCCCTTCAAAGATAGACCTGAGCTTTTGGAAATGTCTATTTCTTCTGTCTTAGAAAAATCTACTTATGAGAATTATGAAATCATAGGGATTAGCAATAATAGCCAAGACCCTGCTACATTTGAGATGATGCTCTCTTTAGAAGCCAAAGATGAAAGAGTCTCTTTTTATGAATACAATGTAGATTTTAATTACGCAGATATTAACAACCACGCTGTTAATACCTATGCTAAGGGGGAGCATATTTTATTGCTCAACAATGATATAGAAATTATTGATAATGATTGGATAGAAGCAATGTTAGAATTTTCTCAAAGAGAAGATGTAGGAACAGTAGGAGCAAAACTTTATTATCCCAATGAAACTGTACAACACGCAGGGATTATCATAGGGCTTGGTGGTTATGCTGCCCATTCGCATAGGGAATTTACTCGCGACCACGCTGGATATTTCAATAGACTCAATATCATTCAAAACCTCTCTTCTGTGACAGCTGCTTGTTTGATGATAAAAAAATCAGTCTATCAAGAAGTAGAGGGTATGAATGCTGTAGAATTTAAAATAGGCTATAACGATGTAGATTTTAATTTACGCGTCAGAGAAAAAGGCTATCTCAATATCTTTACGCCGTATGCCCAAATGTATCATCACGAATCTCTCTCTCGTGGAGAAGACAATACACCTGAGAAAATCGCAAGGTTTCAGACAGAAAAAGATGCCCTTTTTGCAAGGCATGAGACGATACTCACAGAGGGTGACCCCTATTATAATCCAAATCTCACCCATGATAAAGAGGACTTTTCTTTATGTCAACACTAATTAAATATAGTCTAATCAATTTTATCGCTGTAATACTGCTCTTTGTAGGACTGATGTATCAACAAAATGGTATTACAATGATCGTTACCATGCATAGTCCTCAACAAAATATTTTAAACCCTAAAATTTATTTTGCAGGAGATAATCAAGGGTTTAGTGAATACAATTCAAGACAAGCTATTTATCAAAACAATAATCAATACCATTTTTCTATTCCTAATATTAATACCATTAGAACCATGAGATTTGACCCAAGTACCAAAGCCAAGCGAAATATTACGATTCAGAATATTCGTATTAAGCGTATTAATTGGTTTAAAATCCTTCGTTATACGATTCCTCTCACTCAAATAACAAGTGGTCATCAAATAAAAGATTTTACACATATACAAAATACTATTCACTTTAACACCACAGGCACAGACCCTCAACTCTCTATTGATTTTAAAGTAAAAAAAACTTCCAAAAGTTCAATTCTAAATTTAGAACTATTTTTTCTCTCTTTACTTATCGTTATGCTCTTAGGCTATATCTATTCACTCTATAAAAAAACCTCTTTGGATGATAGTATTGTGGCTAAACTTATACTTTATAGCATCTTTTTAGGCTTTATTCTCTTTAAAACCCTTTATTATAAAGAAAATATTCGTTTTGGTTATCCACCTGATGAGACTATGCACCTCAAATATATTAACTATGTACAAAATACACCTTATGAGATAGTACCTCAATTTGAGAAGATGCCACACTATCTAAGCCATCCACCTTTATATTATCAATTTCTTTCATTAGCCCATGATAAAAATATATCTCAAAAAGAAAATATACATAAATATAGAACGTTAAGTATGATGCTCTATTTTATGACTGTACTACTCATACTCTATCTTGGGTTCTCTACATCTATAGGTATTTTGGGGCATTTTGTCTATCTCTCTGTACTCACAGCTATACCTATGCATAGCTACTTAGGAGGGAGTATTACCAATGATACTTTAGCCATGCTAGGAGCCGTTCTAGCTATCATTGGATTTAAGCGACTCTTAGAAGAAAATTATCATACCTTGACATATTTTATCCTTGGGCTAGGTGCTTTTCTTGCCTATTTTTCTAAGCTCACCGCTGCACTGTTGCTCTTTTTTGCCTTAGTTTTTTTCCTTATACAAATGATTTATACCAAAAAATGGATACAAATCACTAAGAATCAATTGCTACTCTTGGCACTCTTTTTAGCTCCTATTCTTTACTACCAAGCCTCTATTATGCTAGAGTACCATGCTCTTGTGCCTACCTATAATCACACCCACCCCAAAGCCTATCTTACATCAGGATTTTTTGTACCTGAACAATATCGACTGCATCTCAATCTGTCTCAATGGTTTGAACGTATGCTACACTATATCAAAGGAGGTTGGTTTGGTATTCACTCCCATCACTCTTTTGGACATGCACAGTGGAGTGGCGTTATGGGACTAGTTGTGGCTCATATCTTGGCAATATTTGCATTTTTCTTTCGATGTAAAGAAGCAAACCGTAGTTACTGTATCCTCGGAAAGATGACCCTTTTTGCTGTTTTTGCTGTTTTGGTAGTGCAATTTATATTTTCTTATAAATCACACCTTAGTGCAGGTTATTTAGGAGGATTACAACCTCGTTATTTATTACCTTTTATGTTTGCATTTGCTATAATGGCATCACTATTTGTAGAACGTTTTAAACAATTCTTTTTATTTAATATTTTTATCATTATAATGTGTATCCATACCCTTTATGCTGATTTCTTTTATTTTCTACAATACTATCAATAAGGAGCTAACCCCATGAAACTTATCATACAAATACCATGCTACAACGAAGCCGAGACCTTAGCCATTGCCTTAGGTGCATTGCCTAGAGAAGTGGAAGGCTTTGACTGCGTAGAATGGCTCATTATCAATGATGGTAGTATAGATGACACCGTCAAAGTAGCCAAAGCGTGTGGCGTTGACCATATTGTCAATTTCAAACACAATCAAGGACTTGCCAAAGGCTTTATGGCTGGACTCAAAGAATGTTTAGCCCAAGGTGCTGATGTTATCGTCAATACCGATGCAGACAATCAATATGAAGCAGATGACATCCCTAAACTCACGCAACCTATCATAGATGGGAAAGCTGAATATGTGATTGGGGCGCGTCCTATTAGTCAAACAGAACATTTCTCTCCTGCCAAAAAATTCTTACAAAAACTAGGCTCATGGGTCGTTAGAAAAGCCAGTCAAACAGATATTCCTGATGCACCTAGTGGATTTCGTGCGATTAGCCGTGAATGTGCCATGCAACTCAATGTGTATAATAACTATACATACACACTTGAAACGATTATTCAAGCAGGGCAAAAAAACATGGTCATTACCTCTGTGCCTATACGTACCAATGAAGATTTACGCCCTTCCAAACTTCTTTCAAGTATTCCTAATTATATCAAAAAATCGGTAGTCACTATTGTACGTATTTCTGTGGTATATAAATCTTTTCAACTTTTTATGAGCATTGCAGCCATTCTCTTCTCTTTAGGATTTTTACTTGGTTTACGTTACGTCTACTTTATGTTTACAGGCGATGGAGAAGGACATACACAATCGGTGATACTCGCAGGGGTACTCATGGGTATGGGCTTTCAAACAGGACTCATAGCCTTTATCGCAGACCTTCTTTCGGTCAATAGAAAACTACTAGAAGAGATAAAGATGAGAGAATACAATTAATGAAGATTCTCTTTACTTGTGCCGATAAACCTACAATATCACGCAATAGATTTCATAGAAAAGTCTTATCAGAAAAATTCGAATACAGTGAATGTATCTCAGAAGGCAAAGGCTATGCAAGTAGAATCCCTTCTATTTTGCTAAGACTTCCTTTTATGATGTATAACAAAGATGCTTATTTTGTCGGCTATATGGGGCATTTTTTAGTCATTTTTATGAGACTATTTACAAAAAAACCTATCATATTTGATTTTTACCTCTCTATCTTTAATGTGATGTGTAATGATAGAAAACTCTATAAACCAGAGAGTCTCTTAGGTAAACTTACCTATTGGATGGAAAAAAAGTCTTTAGAAAAAGCTGATTACATCATCGTAGATACACAAAAACTCATTGATACGCTTTCTAGCGAATATATGATTGATAAAGAAAAGTTTGTCCGTGTTCCTCTTACCATTAATGAAGAGAATGTTTTTCCAAAAGAAGTCAAGAGATATAAAGAATCATTTAGCGTACTGTATGTAGGAAGTTATATCCCTCTTCATGGAACACAAGTCATTATAGAAGCAAGTAAGATACTACAAGATTTAGATGAAAATATTACTATTCTTATGATAGGAAAAGGACCTGATTATCAAAAGTGTCAAAACCTTGTCGACAAATATCAACTCAAAAATATTGAATTTAAAGGCTATATGTCACTCACAGAACTCAACTACTATTATAATGCCACAGATATAAATCTAGGGCTTTTTAATAATGGAGAACGTGCCAATGCTGTGGTACTCAATAAAACCAATGACTCTTTTAGAGTAGGTAAACCACACCTAACTCTAGCTACGGATGCCATGCAAGAAGCCTTTAGAGACAATGAAGATATTTTTTATGTTCAAGATATAGAAGCCCAAAGCTTAGCCCATCGTATCATAGAGATTAAAAATAACCCAGCACTTGTTACTTTAGTAGGGGAAAATGCTTTACATTCATATCAAACTAAGCTCAGTAATGCCAAAGCCACTCAAATCTTAGAAGATGAAATATTTTCTAAACTTGCTATTATCATACCATAAGATATTTTGTGCAAAAAGAAAAAATTAAACAAATAGTCTATTTATTAGGAAAGACCTTAGGTATTTTAGGGCTTATTTTTGTCTTCTATACCCTCTCACAAGAATATACTTTTTCTTCTTTTACCCAACAATTTCTTTTGTTTTTAGATATTTTGCCTTTACTTATTGTACTGAATATCCTCTCTGTACTTATTGGTATTTATGCTTGGCACAAGATGCTTTTACACTATAGTGTGCATCATTTTAATTATGTACTCTCTTATTACTATTTTTCCAAAACAGAAATAGCCAAATATCTTCCAGGTAATGTATTTCATTTCATTGGTCGTCAAGCACTTGCTTCAAAACTAGACATTACACAAAAACAAATGGCAAAGACTTCATTTCTTTTTTCATTTTTACTTTTGACAGGTACGATGATTACAGGTACATTATTTGCTTTTTTGTCACAAGAAATTCCCTTAGTTATCTTGACTTTACTAGGCTTATCTAGTATTATTACACTGATTAGTTTAATCTATATTTATCCATCATTTCCTATGAGAAAAAAAGTCTCTATGAACCTCTATTTAGCACTATCCATTGCTATGCAAGGCATCATGCTAGGGATTATAGTACTGTACCAAAGTGAAAACTTTAGCTACACGTTATTTTTTCAATGTGTAAGTATCTATACGATAAGTTGGCTCATAGGATTTGTGACACCTGGTGCTTCAGGGGGATTAGGCATAAGAGAAGGTGTATTTATTGCAATTGTAAGTTATTTACAAATTAATATAGATGCAAATATTATTATATTTTCAGTACTTCTTGTAAGACTGATAAATATAGGTGTAGATGTGATACTCTATCTTTCAACATTTACACTAGAAAATAAGATTAAGGAAGTAAAAATATGAAAATATCCGTCATTGGTACAGGTTATGTAGGTTTAGTAAGTGGTGCATGTTTTGCACAAATGGGAAATACAGTCACTTGTGTGGATATAGATGAGAATAAAATAAACTCTCTTAAAGAAGGTCATTTACCCATCTATGAACCAGGATTAGAAAAGATGGTTTTGGACAATTATAAGTCTAAAACCTTACACTTTACTACCGATGCAAAAGAGGCTATCTCTACATCTAAAATCTGTTTTATTGCCGTAGGTACACCCATGGGAGAAGATGGAAGTGCTGATTTACAATACGTTCTAGCCGTTGCTAAGACTATTGGCGAATCTATGGAAAATTATCTTGTAGTAGTAGATAAATCTACAGTACCAGTAGGTACAGCAGATAGAGTAAGAGAAACTATCCAAAACGCACTAGATGCCCGTGGTGTTGAGATTGCATTTGACATCGTAAGCAATCCAGAGTTTCTTAAAGAAGGTGCTGCTATTGTTGACTTTATGCGTCCTGACCGTGTGGTTATCGGTGCTGACAATCAAAAATCCCTAGACATCATGCACGACCTCTATGCTCCTTTTATGAAAACAAGGGATAGATTTATCTCTATGGACATCAAAAGTGCCGAAATGACCAAATACACAGCCAATGCCATGTTAGCCACCAAAATATCGTTTATGAATGAAATATCCAATATTTGTGAACGTGTAGGTGCTGATGTCAATCAAGTAAGAAATGGTATAGGGTCAGACTCTCGTATCGGCTACAGCTTCATCTACCCAGGGTGTGGTTATGGGGGAAGTTGTTTCCCAAAAGATGTACAAGCTTTAGCCAAAACTGCCAAAGACTTCGGTTATGAACCCAAGATTTTAGATGCAGTTGAAGCCGTTAATTATGCACAAAAGAAAGTAATGAGTAACAAAGTTATCCATCATTTTGGAGAAAATTTACAAGGAAAAACCTTTGCTATATGGGGATTGGCTTTCAAACCAGAAACCGATGATATGCGTGAAGCTTCTTCTATTACTATCATCAATGCACTCACAGCAAAAGGTGCAAAAATTGTAGCCTACGACCCCCAAGCACGTCATGAAGCAGAAACGCATTACCTCAAAGACAATACATCAGTATCGTATGCTAATAGTAAATATGAAGTACTCAAAGATGCTGATGCCCTCATATTGGTCACAGAATGGCAAGAGTTTAGAAGCCCAGACTTTGATGAAGTAAAAAAGTTGCTCAAAACCCCTATTTTCTTTGATGGTAGAAATCAGTTCAATAAAGAACGTATGGATGAGATGGGATTTGAGTATTTTCAGATTGGTGTATAAATAAAAAGGCATACCGTGAATAGTTCTATCAAAGAGATACAAAGTTATACACACATAGAAGATACACCAGATTCTACACCCAAAGTAGCCATTATCATCCACCTCTATTACACAGAAGTATGGCAAGAACTCTTTGTCTACCTCAATGCTTTAGAGCTAGAGTATGACTTGTTCATCACAGTCACTACCACGATTGATGAAGCAATATTAGCGTCTATTAAAGCCGATGTGCCTAGAGCCTTTATCTATAGTGTAGAAAATAAAGGGCGTGATGTCTTGCCCTTTTTTACTTTTCTTCCTCAGCTAATGAGCTATCCTTATATTTGTAAGCTTCATAGTAAAAAATCTGTAGAGATAGAAAGTGGTGATGCGTGGAGGAAATTGCTTTATTATGACCTTATTGGCTCGGATGCTATTGTAAGAGAAAATCTTGATAGATTAGAAGAGAATAATAATTTAGGCATTATTACAGGTAAAAATTTGATTTTAAATGGGGTTCATTTCGATTTAGATAACCAAAAAAACCTCCAAAAACTAGCCTCACTTTCAGATATTTCTTTTTCTCCTGAGTATCACTTTCCAGCAGGGACGATGTTTTGGGTGCGTACAGAAGTATTTGCTCCTTTGCTTCCTCTTATCCAAAGTGATAACCTAGAGTTTGAAGAAGAAGCAGGACAAACAGACCACACCCTAGCCCATGCCTTTGAACGCTTTTTTGGATTGCTTTGCAAGAGTCAAGCGTATACAATTGAAGAGAGTCATGCAAACTATGCTAACTTAAATGTAGATACGTTAAACGACTTAGCCAAGATAGCCTTTACCCAGCGTTTTAGCTATGACAGACAAATCCAATATAGAGATAGGCTTATCCAAGAACGAGATAAACAAATTCAAGAACGAGATGCCGATATTATTGCTATTCATACCTCCAAAAGCTACAAAGCCACTTTTGTCTTTAGGAAACTTCCTTTTGTTATGAATACTCTTTTGCATTTTAATATCAAAAAAATAAATATGGCTGATAGCAATGAATTTCGTATCAAAGAAGCTGTTAAACGGCGTATTCCAAACTCTTTATTGGCACTACTCAAACGCATCAAAAGAAAGTTAAAAACACCTAAAATAAAAAATCAACTTTGGCATAAACCCCTCACAGAAGTATCTAAAGACAAAGGCAAACAAGTCCTCATTATCGCAGAACTTTCCATTGCACAATGCACCAAATATAGGGTGATGCAAAAAGTTGAAATGTGTGAATATTTAGGCTATAGAGCCAAAGTTGTATCATGGACAGATTTTCATGAAGCACGAAATGCCTTGCAAACTTCGGCTATGGTCTTTTTTTACCGTGTTCCTGCTGATGTGGTCGTTCTTGACCTCATCAAAGAAGCCAAACGGCTCAATCTTATAAGCTTTTTTGATGTTGATGATTTGGTCTTTGATAGAGAACTTTTGGCAAAAAATATCAACCTTAAAAACCTAGATAAAAAGACACAAAAGATGCTCTTAGATGGGGCAGACCTCTACCAAGAAGCCCTTAGCCTCACAGACCATAGCACAGCAAGTACGCAAACACTCGCTACGCTCATGCAAGAACATAACCAAAGCGAAAATTATATTATCCCTAATTGCTTGGATAAAGAGCTTTTAGCCTATTCAACGGTTAAAACACCTAAAAAAGATAGCCAAAAAGTAAAAATCGTCTATGGTTCTGGCACTTCTACCCATGATATTGATTTCTTAGAAGCTTCTGATGCCCTGCTCTTTGTCTTACAAAAATATCCACAAACAGAACTTATCATTCATGGTACACTTAGCCTACCTGAAACATTTTCTGTAGTAAGTCATCAAATTACAGAAATTCCCTTTATGCCAACAAATGAATATTATCAAGCCCTACAAAGTTATGATATTAATATCGCCCCACTTGAAAACTCTATTTTTAATGATGCCAAAAGCAATATTAAATACCTTGAAGCTTCTATACTAAAATTGCCTACGGTGGCTTCTGATGTGGCTGAATATCGTTCTTCTATTCAACAAGGTATCTCTGGCTTTGTCGCTAAAAACACTTCCGAATGGATAGACAAACTAAGCCAATTCATAGAAGACAAAGCATTAAGAGAAGACTTAGCAAACCGAGCCTATACAAAGGTCTTAGAAAACTACAGCATAGAAAAGATAGCCCAAAGTGCCATGCAACCTATCTTAGAGAAACATCTATATACACCCACGCCTAAAAACAAAAAAATCCTTATGGCAAATGTGCTATATAACCCTATTAGTTTTGGAGGGGCAACCATTGTCATTGAAGAGTTATCTAAGCGTATCAAGCAAAAAGAGGGATATGATGTCACGGTCTTTACGGGCTTTTTTGATGAGCATTATGATTTGCCACGCCCTTATGATATTGTGCGTTATGAGGTGCAAGGGGTGGCTGTGATTTTGGTGAGATTTCCTTTTCCGATGAGCGATACTTTGGACTATCGTAATGAGAAAATGCAAGAGGTCTTTGAAGAAATTCTACTTAGTATTCAACCCGATTTGGTGCATTTTCACTCTATTCAACAGCTTTCAGCTTCTATTGCTTTGCCTTGTGTGACACAGAATATTCCCTACATCATTACCCTACACGATATGTGGTGGCTTTGTGAAAAGCAGTTTATGATTACCCCAAACAATAGCTATTGTTACCAAAGTAAAATAGACACAGACTACTGTATCACCCAATGCACACACAACGCCCAAGCCACCCAAGAACGCACAGCCTATCTCAAACCTATCTTAGAAAAAGCGACGCTACTGCTCACACCCTCAGCCTTTCAAGCCCAAATGTATGGGTATAACCTCAAAGACAAAAGCAAAATAAAAGTCAATAAAAATGCGATTATCTTCCCTGATACAAGCTACGAAAAAGCCACTTCTAAAACCATTCGCTTCGCTTATTTAGGTGGCAATGCTGTGCATAAAGGCTATGAAGTCATCAAAGGTATTTTTGAGGATTTAAGCATAGACAATTACGAACTTGTCATTGTGGATTTGCACCTCAAATTAGGTCATCATTCTATTGTGGATAGTGATTGGGATATAAAAGGAAAACTCTTACTTAGTGAGGGCTATGAATATGGACAAAAAGGCTTAGATGACTTTTTCGCTTCTATTGATGTCTTGCTTTTTCCTTCTCAATGGAAAGAGAGCTTTGGACTTACCATTCGTGAAGCCCTTGTGCGTGATGTTTGGGTCATTAGCACTGATGCAGGTGGGGTAGTAGAAGATATAGTAGAGAATGAAAATGGCAATATCCTCCCTATTGGTGATACAGAAAGCTATAAAAATGCCATTCTATCTCGCGTAGAAGCCCATGACCCAAGTGTGAAATATAGCAATCCACACAAAGCCTCTATCCGTGCCTATGATACACAAGTAGACGAGCTGTTAGGCTATTATGATGCCCTCTAATCGTGCCGTTGTCCTCGTACATTATGACCGTGATGATATAGTTGATAGCTACCTCTTCCCTTATATCCAATCCCTCAAAGACAATAGCTCTCATCTAGTCTTTGTATCCACAGCAAAACTCTCTAACTCTGATGTCAAAAAGCTAGAAGTGTACTGCGATATAGTAATTCTAAGAGAAAATATCGGCTATGATTTCATGAGCTACAGCGTAGGGCTTGAAAGTTTTACCTACCAAGACTATGACGAAGTGATTCTCTGTAATGATAGCGTTTATGCCCCACTCTATCCCCTAGAAAATCTCTTTACAAGTATGCAAAATACCCCGTGTGACTTTTGGGGTATTACGGACAATACAGATATGGGCTATCATATTCAGAGCTATTTTATCCTCTTCAAAAGCCCTATTTTAAAGCATAAAGCCTTTCAAGATTTTTGGCAAAATATAGAAGTATTAGAGAGTAAAATTGCTATCATAGAACGCTATGAAGTGGGACTTAGCCAAATACTCATCAAAGCAGGATTCATCCCCAGAGTCAGCACCCATTTTCAGCCCTCATTTTGGCAAAAACTTTCTATATTCTTAGCCAAACTCACCCCTAAAAATATCATCAAAAAGTTCAAATCTTTTCGTGAAGGACGCGTAAGGCTTGTTCGTATTGGTAAAATTAATAGTACTCACTACTTTTGGAAAGAACTCGTCACGCAAGGCAAAGTGCCATTTATTAAGATAGAACTTTTACGCGATAATCCTCTAGGTGTGGATATTAAAGAGGTGGAGAAAACGATAGAGAAATATACGGACTATGATACGAAACTTATTATTAATCATCTTCAACGCATGAAAGGCTCTTGATGTCCATCTCCGTCTGCATAGCCACCTACAACGGCGAAACCTATATCCAAGCACAAGTAGAATCTATTCTAGCACAACTAGACCAAGAGGATGAGATTATACTATCAGATGACAGCTCCACAGACAAGACCATAGCGATAATGGAAGCCCTCAACGATAAGCGTATCAAGCTCTTTAAAGCACAAACTTTTTCCTCTCATGTCTATAACTTTGAACATGCTCTTAGCCATGCTAAAGGAGAATATATATTTTTAGCTGACCAAGATGATATTTGGTTGCCTCACAAAAAAGAAGTCATGCTTCGCCATCTAAAAGAGTATGATTTGGTCCTAAGCGATGCCCTCATGGTAGATGAAAACCTTTCTCCTATTCACAGCTCTTTTTTTGCCTTTAATCACTCTAAAAAGGGCTTTGCTAAAAACCTTTATAAAAACTCTTATTTAGGTTGTTGCATGGCATTTAATAGAAAGATATTAGACAAATCTTTGCCTTTTCCAAGAGATATAAACATGCATGATTGGTGGATAGGATTGATAGCAGAGTGCTATGGTTCAATTTATTTTAGCGAAGAATGCCTTATTCACTATAGACGACATTCACAAGCCCTCACCCCCACAGACCGTCGCTCAAAGAATAGCTTTATACAAAAAATAGGCTTTAGATTTTTTATGCTCAAAGGCTTGTTTTTTTGCTTCTTTAGAAAGGAGAAATTATGAAAGTCCTCACCCTCAATCCACAAGCACTCAAAACCCATAGCCTAAAGCTCCTCCAAGCTGTCCAAGACGATAGCTTTAAAGCAGATATACTCATAGGTATTGCCACTGGAGGTGTATATATTAGCCGTCCTATACACGAAAGCTTAAAAGCCCAAGCGTGGCAAGGAAGCTACCACGAAATCACCCTACAAAGAGCCTCTACCAAAACCAAAAAGGCTCTTTATCTTAAAAAGGTCTTTAAATATTTGCCTTATAGTATCTTGAATATACTGCGTATTTTGGAAAATAATTTAAGTGAAAAACTCAAAAATAAAACCTATCAAGGGCATAGAGAAAAAGAAGTGGTACTTAATGAGGTTCTCAAAGAAGAGATAAGCAAAGCAAAAACACTCTTACTCATAGACGATGCCATAGATTCAGGGACTACACTAGTGAGTGTTAAAAATGTCATACAAAACCTCAACCCAATGCTAGATATTAGAACGGCTGTGCTAACTGTGACGCATAAAAAACCTTATATTGAGGCTGATTATACACTATATAGAAATACGCTTTTACGCTGTCCTTGGGCTGAGGATTATAAAGGAAATAAAAATGCCTAAACCCCTCCTCATCATAGACCTAGACGGCACTTTTGTATCGGTGAATACTTTTCATAAATGGATGATTTTTGTTGCCAAACAAGCACTAAAAAAATTAGGATTAAAAGCACTTAGTAAAATACTCTATACTATAGCATTGAGAGCATTTAAAAGAATAAACCATGCCCAGATGAAATATGCTATTTTAGAAGTCTCCGAAAAACTTGTCACAGACAAAGAAATAGAAATTTTTGTAAATACTTTAGAGCCTTATGTACATTTAAACATTTTAAAAATCTTAGAAGAAAAGAATATTTCTATTTTAGCCACGGCAGCACCCTTGATATATGCCAAAGCTATCAAAGAGAAATATGGCTTTGATTATGTCATTGCTACAAGCCCTACAAGTATAAAGCCTTGGAAAGAAAACCTCAAAGAAGAGAAAAAGAAAAATCTTTTAGCCTTACTCAAAGAAGAGGATATTAGAGCAAGTCAAAGCATACTATATACTGACCATCATGATGATTTGCCACTAATGAGGTATGCGAATGAGACTTATTTGGTGGGGGATAGTAAAGAAACTTTAGAGAAGATAGAAGAAAAAAATATTAATATTATAGCTCTTAATATTCTACCAAAAAAGAGAGTATAAACAAAACTGTGTAAAACTTGTATATACAGATTTCAAGTACTCATTTTTCCAACCACCCCAACAAAACCTCAACCTACCAGCCCATAGCCATCTGTATAGACAAAATTTTCACAGCTTCTTTGAATTTATTTTCGTACATTTATTATTCCTTTGCTATACCATATCATCTATATTATCTTGAAAAACATTTTGACGATGAAACTCTAAATACTCTTCTCTATCTTCTGGATAAATCCTCATTTTATTTTTAGCATTGGGATTGATATTAAGCTTTTCCCAAGTATAAGCACTCAACTGTGTTCCACAAAGTAATTCTCCTTTATCTGTAAAAGTAATATACCCTTGGTCAAATAACTTATCATAAGTAGGAGAAAGTGCTAAGCCATTTAAATAATCTGTTGCTTCTTTGACATTATCTTCTTTCATACAAATATTATAGGGTTTAATATGACTAGCAATCAATAATCTATCATCAGAAATTTGTGTAAATGGACATTGTGGCATATTTTCTATCACTTTTTTTCTATACTTACCTGCTCCTTCTCGTGAAATACTTTTTTTAAGCTCTTTTTTCTTTGTTTCCTTATCTTGGCTTATAATATCAAAAGAAGATGAAGAAAGTTTAGAATGTACAATGGAACGAAACTGATAATCTAATAATGTTCTAAAATAATATAAAGGATGAGAGCTAGAATTATCTACTGGTAATAATTTTAAAATAGATAAATAAGATATTTGAGGTAAAATTAACTTTCTCCAAATATCCCATATGTCATTATCTGAGCGAATATACCCTCTATTTCCTCTTTTACTATCAATAAAATCGGATACATCATAAATTTCAAAAGATAGAATATTTTCCTCTAAGGCATTAATAATTTCAATATTCTTTTGAAAATTAAAAGATATATCATTATTATAAATTTGCTCTTGTTCATAATATTCAACTCTTGCATCATACAAATATTTCAATAAATTAGATTTACTAAAAAAACATTGTTTTTGAATCATAGGATAAGTTCTATTCCCCTCTATTTTAGTATCTCCCCATCTATCATATTCAAAAAAATGTTTTAACTTATCACCATTATTACCTGTATAACTTCCTACATATTTTCTAGCTTCACCATTCCCTTTAAATATTTTCAATTTATTATCTCTATGAATAAAACTATCTTCTGCCCTAAAGTTTTGAATAGAATCTACAATATAATACTCTTTCTCTTCTATCTTTATTTTTTGAAATTCCATCTATTTTTCTCCAAATTTTGTAATATCCATCTCTTTTAATATAGCAATTAATACATCAACTACAATGCTGTTTCCTGCTTGTCTATACATTTGAGTATCGCTTACTATTTGTTTAAAATCATCTCCAAATCCCATAAGTCTTAGACACTCTTTTGGTGTAAGTTTTCGTATTCTTCCTTTATTGTGTGTCACATAATTATCAACACCTGCTCTGTGCATTTTATGCATAGATTGTAATAATGGTCGTGCTACTTCTAAATCTGTTTTTGTAGATGTTTTGAAATTTTTTGTACCACCTGCTAAAACATAAGTTTTTATTTTTTCAGATAGATAATACTTCTCTTCTACTTCATTTACATCAAAAATAAACTCTGCTTCTTCTTGTTCATCTTTTTCTTCATATCTAAAATCACCGTGCCAATTAAACTGCTGATTTGCTTTTTGACAAATAGCAATATCTCCGTTAATTTGCGTATATCTTTTTTTACGATTTTTAGAACTTGTTACAAACTTCACACCTTTTTCTTTTAGATAATATTTAGTTTCAATATAATCTTCTAAAAAATCTTGCATTGTATGTTCTAATTCTATACTCTCTGGAAATTTAAAATCAATACTATTATCTTTAAAACCTACAACAAATATTCTCTCGCGATGTTGAGGTACACCATAATTTTTGGCATTTATTACTTTATGATAATATTTATATCCCAACTCATCAAATGTAGCTTTGATTATCTCAAAAGTTTTGCCTTTATCGTGATTGATAAGTCCTTTTACATTCTCATAAATAAAAACTTTAGGTTGTGACTCTTTGACAACTCTAGCAAATTCATAAAAAAGTGTTCCTCTTGTATCTTCAAGCCCTCTTCTCTTTCCTATCATAGAAAAAGATTGACAAGGACTACCACCGACCAATAAATCAATTTTATTTAAATATTTTTTACCCTTAATATCCATTACATCATTATACCAATTCTCTTCAAGAATATTATAATTTTCAAAATAACTTTGTTTAACAAATTTATCATTATCCGATGCAAAAATAATATTACTTTCTAGTTTTAATCGTTTTAAGGCAAATTCAATAGCCCCAATACCTGAAAACATTGTAGCAAGACGAATGGTTTTATTTGGGTATGATAATGTTTTATCTATCCAATTTTCCACTATTTCACTCTCTACTTTTGTATTTTTATATTTTAATGTCATATACTCTACCTCAAATTCAATCTATTGCCATAATAACATAAAAAATATTTATATCTCAAAAATATTCCAAATCATCATATTTTTAACCAAGGTAAAAGCACCTCAACCTGTAACCCCATAGCCGTACTCTCATAGCCCTCTACAGATTGGATATACGCTTTACAAAAGCCTTCTACCATACATCCCCCTGCTTTGCCTTGCCATAGATTGCTTTTTAAATATGCTTCTAAATCTTTGGGTTCAAAGGGAGAGAACTGGTAATGCGTGGCTGATATGTCTGAAAAGGATAGGGTTTTTGATTTATAATGTAAAGAAGAGATAATAGAAATCGTTGAGCCACTTTGTATCTCTAAAATACGCTTGGCATCTTCTTTATTTTTAGGTTTACGCAAAATTGTCCCATCGTGAGCAGAGATGACGGTATCGGCACAAAGTAGTGGGATTTCTAAACCAAATTCACGGATACTTGCTTCTAGTTTGCCTTTACTTGCTGTATAGACGAAATCTTTGGCGGTACTTGTAGTGATTTGTTCTTCATCATAGCTAGGGGATTTTTGTATGAATTGTACGCCAAATTTTTCTAAGAGTAAAGCCCTGCTTGGAGAGCTTGAACATAAATGAATCATTAGAATCCTCTAAGGCTCACACCCATCCACAATGCCACCAAACCCAAAACGATATTCAGAGGCAACAAGATATGAGGGATATAACTCATCTGTGCTTTGGCTTGGGCGAAATTACCTTGGAGAAAAAATTGCCATGCCTTATAGCGTTTGACATACATATAGCCAAAATTCACTGCCATAATTGTCCAGATAATCTCTTTGGACAAAAAGAGAGCTTTTAACGCTCCATGATGTCCTTTGAGGGCGATTGCCATGAGTAAACCTGTAGCAAAAAGCAAGACAATAAAAGGCAAGACAAAGTTAAAAAGCCTTCCCGTATTTTGAAGCGTAATGCCTAAGCGTTGCTTGGGTTCTAGCATAAAAGACATAATATCATTTTGAAGCATTTGATGGGCAGTGACCCCTCCTCTTGCAATCACGGGATGGACAATGATACGTATCGTAATCATACCTCCTACCCAAATAAAAGCAGAAAGAACATGCAAAAAGACGATGAAATGTCCATAGTTTGTAAAAAAATCTGTCATTATATATTCTCTTCAATATATACCAAAGCTTTTTCTTTGGCTTGTGCTATCTTAGACGCATCTTTGCCTCCAGCTTGGGCAAAGTCGGGGCGACCTCCTCCTCCTCCACCTAAGATAGGGGCAATGGCTTTTATCCAATTTCCTGCTTTGATTGAAGTTTCTTTAGAACCACAAGCAATCATTACTTTATCACCCTTTTTTTGAAAGAGCATAATCGCAATCTTAGGATATTGATTTTTGGCTTCATCAATAAGTGCTTTGATCTCACCAGTTTCTATCTCTTCTATGATAACCATATTGCCTTTTATTTCTTGTGCTACTAGCTCTTTTTTACTGCTTTTCAATGCTGTTTGTACTTCTGATTTGAGGCTTTTTATTTGTTCTTTTAGTTTAGCGATACCCACTAAAGCATTTGTATTTTTGAGTTCTGTTTTTATCTCTTTTATCTCTGCTCTAAGGGCTGAAATATGTTTATAGGCTTGTGTACCACAAATAGCTTCTATACGCCGTACTCCTGCACTTACTCCTGATTCTTTGAGTATCATAAAGATACCAATTTCAGAAGTATTTTCTACATGTGTACCTCCACAAAATTCTACGGAATCATTGCCCATACTTACCACACGTACCACCTCTCCATACTTTTCACCAAATTGGGCTTTGGCTCCTGAGTTTTTTGCATCTTCGATACCCATCTCTTTGGTAGTAGTTGCGATGGATGCAGATATTTTACTGTTTACCCATAGTTCTATATCATTGATTTCTTTTGTGGTAAGTGCTGTAGGATGTGTAAAGTCAAAACGCAATCTAGTTGCTTCTACCAATGAACCTGCTTGTGAAATACCACTTCCCAAAATATCAGACAATCCTGCGTGAAGTAAATGTGTTGCTGAGTGATGCTTTGTGATTTGTTCTCTACATCTATCTAGTGTTGCAACAACAATTTCACCCATAGTAATGGTACGTTTGACTTCTATTTGAGAAAAGTGAATATCCAGAAATTTTTTAGTATCTATAATATATCCTCTACCCTCAATCTCGCCTTTGTCCCCCACTTGTCCCCCTGACTCAGCATAAAAAGGTGTATTATCTAACATGACCCACCCTGTAGTATTGGGGGTAAGCATAGTGACACGCTTAAAGTTTTCATCTAAAAGCCCTAAGACTTTAGATTCTACTCTGATGTTTTTATAGCCTACAAAAGTATTGACTCCAAAGTTTTCTTTGAGTATCCTAAAATCACCTGTGGCTACAGCATCCCCTGTGCCTTTCCAATTGGCTTTAGATTGTGCTTTTTGGGCATTCATTTTAGCATTAAATGCCTCTTTATTTAAGCCAATACTTTTTTCTCTTAACATATCTTCGGTGAGGTCAAGAGGAAAACCATAGGTATCATAAAGTTTAAATGCCACTTTTCCATCAAAGATAAGTGCTGTTTTTTTAAGCTCTTCATTAAAAAGTTTTATCCCTGCTTCAATCGTATCAAAAAAACGTTCTTCTTCAATCTTCATAGAGGCTTTTATAGCAATGGAATTATCCAAAAGATAGGTATATTCTGCACCCATCATACTCACAAGGGTATCTACAAGCTTATACATAAAAGGTTTTCTAAGACCCAATAAGTATCCATGACGAATTGCCCTACGCATAATACGGCGTAATACATACCCACGCCCTTCTTTATCAAAAGTGACTCCTTGAGCGAGTAAAAAAGAACAAGAGCGTAAATGGTCAGCGATGACATGATACGAAGAAGCATTGTCAGATTCAAAGTTATATGGCGTACCTACAATACTACCTATCTTATCTAAAAATGGCATAAAGAGTGAAGAGTGATAGTTGTTACGTTTGCCCTCTTTTATAGCAACCACACGTTCAAGCCCCATACCTGTATCGATACTAGGTTTAGGAAGTGGATTTAGTGTGCCTGTCTCATCTCGGAAGTACTGCATAAAGACCAAATTCCATATCTCTAAAAATCTATCGCCTTCGCCTCCCATTCTATCTTCTTCTGTATTGAAATATTCAGCACCTTGGTCATAAAATATTTCAGAACTTGGACCACATGGACCAGTATCGCCCATTTGCCAAAAGTTATCAACATCCCCAAAACGCAAAATACGCTTTGAATCAATATGTTTTTCCCACATTTTAAAGGCTTCGTCATCAGAGTCATGTACAGTGACCCATAATTTATCTACCGAAAGGTGAAGATACTTTTCAGAAGTAATAAATTCCCAAGCATACGCAATGGCTTCTTCTTTAAAATAATCTGCAAAAGAGAAGTTACCTAACATTTCAAAAAGAGTATGGTGTCGTGCTGTATAGCCTACATTATCAAGGTCATTATGTTTTCCACCTGCTCTTAAACAGGTTTGAGAAGAAGTAGCACGAGGAATCTCAGGTATCGGTGCTTCTCCTGTAAAGATGTTTTTAAATTGTACCATTCCTGCATTGGTAAACATAAGTGTCGGGTCATCAGGTACAAGTGCTGAAGATGCTATGAGCTGATGCCCTCTGTCTTGAAAAAAATCTAAGTATGCTTTTCTAATATCCATGATACAATTGTCCTCTTATATTAATAAGAGATATTCTATCTAAAATCTGATTATTAGGAGTTAAAGACTAGAGATAAAATACACAAGCATCATCTGCATCATAATCAAATCTACCATCTCCATAGGTAGTACCTGCACCAAATAAAGCACAGTCATACGCTATATTATTTTTACCATTGTAATCAAAATCTACAATACGAATAATATGGTCATAAAAAGAATCATTGGCATAATTACCCTCTAATCCTATAAAATCAAATTCACAATTATCATAAGATAAAAAAGTAAACTCGCCATTAGGACGTGTCGTCTCCCAATTGTTCATAGAATCACAACGATAAGGAATATTCCCATAAGAAAATCCATTTTCATCTACTAAAAAAAGAGTGATTAATTCATCATTGTTATTATTGCCACTATCACTACTACCACAGCCATTGAGACCTACAAGTGCTACTAAAGCCAATACCGTTATTATCATTTTTTTTAACATATTTTTCCTTTATATAAAAATTATATCAAATTTCTCTTAAATTTGGTTATTTGTAATATTTTGTTATACTAAACTTAATTATTAATACATAATATTATGGCTAAAAATAGAGGGTAAAATGTCAGACACAAAAGAAGAATTTTTTAAATTAATCTCAACCATGATGAACAACCATTTTAACCTACAATAACTATACCCAAATAGTGAAGATTTAGAAGTTCTATTAGAACAAATAGCAGATTTAAAAAAGTCACTAGATAGTTTTAGACCTTTAGAGGGCGTACATATAGAAAAATTAAATCAATATTTTGATGAAGTCTATACCTATGATAGTAATGGTATTGAGGGAAATACGTTAACACTTCAAGAGACGGTTTTAGTGCTTAATAAAGGGATTACCATAGGTGGTAAATCTATGAGAGAGCATTTTGAAGTCATCAACCATAAAGAAGCGATAGACTACATCAAAGACCTTGTCAAAGAAAAAGTATCTTTATCGAAAAGAGTACTTTTATATATTCATCATCTCATTTTAAAAAATATAGACAATAACAATGCAGGAAAATATAGAAATGTAGATGTTATGATAAGTGGTTCTACACACAAACCACCAATATTTTTACAAGTAGAAAATTTGATGGAAGCGTATTTTAATTTTTATGAAGAAAATAAATTGACTTTAAATCCTGTCATATTATCAGCAGAGATACACGAAAGGTTAGTGACCATACATCCTTTTATTGATGGTAACGGTAGAACTTCAAGACTTGTTATGAATCTAATACTATTACAACACGGCTTTCCAATCACTAATATTTCAAGTCAAAATGATTTAAGAGATGAATATTATACAAGTTTAGAAACAGTACAAACAGGAGAAAATAAAGCATTATTTCATACATTTATCGCTAAAAATGTAAAAGAATCACTTATTAAATATTTAGAGATAATTTCAGTCAATGCAGAGGAAAATACCAAAGGGGAGTATTTTTATAAAAGAGTAGTTGAGCTTAGTAAAAAAAAGTAAAGAAAGTTTTTTCGAGTAAAACGCCCTAAGTTATATACTACCCAAAGGATTGAAGGAGTGTTGCAATTTTTTTGCTTCCGTCATTTTCTACAATGTTTATCAGTCCTTGGCTTACCTTTGTTAAGTCTTCATCAAAAAGGGCTAAGACTTTGTTATGGTCTATCTCTTCTTCTCTCATCAGCCATGCTAGGTTTTGTTCTACTAAGAACTGTGCATTATGGTATTGATGGTCAGATGCTGCGTAAGGGTAAGGGATATATAGTGTAGGTAAGGCTGTGGCAGAAAGCTCCCATAGGGTAGAAGCCCCTGAACGTGCTATTGCAAAATCTGCTTTTTGCATAGAGTTCTCTAATGTTGTGGTGAATCCAAAAACGTCTGCCTCTATCTCTAGGGCATGGTACAGTTTTTTGACCTCATCTATATTTCTTTCTCCTGCTTGATGGATGATATGTATGCCTCTTTGTTTTAGGATAGGTGCTAAAGCCAAAGCCAAAACATTGATGGCTTTTGCCCCTTGTGAGCCACCTAAAAAAAGTATTGTTTTCACTTCAGACCGAATCCGTGCATTGTCAAAAAAGACTTGTTTGATAGGATAGGCTTTGATAGGACTTTGCTCTATATACGAAGAGATAAATACATCGGCTACGGGTTTGAGCAATTTATTTAAAGAGCCAATAGTAGCATTTTGTTCATGGATTACCAAAGGCACACCCGAAATCTTTGCAGCGATAGCTGTAGGAGCAGAAGAAAATCCTCCTACAGAAAATACCACACTAGCGTGATGTTCTTTGAGTATTTTACGCATCTCCCATGCCGAAGTGAAAATTTTGAAAAGTGATTTTATCTTTCCTATAAAACCTTGATTTACCACACCTCTAGTCTCTAAAAAATATGTTTTTTCAAACGATTCATCGCCCTCAAACCATTGCTTGTCTTGTCCTTTGGTAGAACCTATGTAGATAAGTGTCTCTTTTTTGAGTTCCATTTTTACAGAGTGTATGATGGTCAAATGTCCACCTGTACCTCCACCTGTCATCACGATGCTCATAGTATCTCTCCTTTTTCATCTCGTGGTACATTTTTGGAAATCATCAGTACCATCCCTATCGCCACACAAGAGGCTACGATATGTGACCCTCCATAGCTCAAAAATGGTACAGCGATACCTTTAATAGGGGTGATACCAGAGATACCATAGGCATTGAGTATAAAAGATGAAGCCAACAGAAGTCCGACCCCTATACAAAAGAGGTACTCCATAGGATTTTGTACCTTTGAAGCAATTTTGAAGATACGAAACACGATAACCAACATCGTTATGGTTACAAACGCTAAGCCTATAAAGCCCAACTCTTCAGTAATACCTGCTAAGATAAAATCCGTATGCACTTCAGAAAGGTAGCCTAATTTAAATTGTCCATTGCCCAAGCCTTTGCCCCAAAAACCACCATTGTAAATAGCATTTAAAGAATTGGATATTTGGTAGGGTTCTTTTCCTGCTTCTATACGTAAATGTTGCACCGACTCAAAAGGAAAAAAGGACAAAATAGAATCTTGCACCCCTCCCCACCATGACTTTACACGTGCTATCCTATGTGGTGCAAAAAATATCAAGCCAATAAATGCCGTAAAAATTACAGAAATCACAGAAAAAAAGAATTTTTTAGAGCTTCCTGCAAAGACAAAAAGAACCATCATCGTTGCCCCTAGCACCACAACTTGACCCAAATCTTTTTGAAATACAGCGATAATAATCACAGCAATGATAAACACTACTAAGTAAGGGGTATAGGTTTCTAATTCTTCCCAAAATGGCATTTTGGTTTTATTGAGTAGTTTTCGTGCAAAACTCCATGTCACAAAGAAGATAAACCCTATCTTAAAAAACTCCACAGGGGCAATAGAGATACTGCCCACACGTATCCACCTTTTAGCACCTCCTACAGCATGGACTACGCTCTCAGGTAAAAATTGCATCACAATCATCGCTATAAAAAAGAAAGCAAAGAGCATTAGCCCTAAAGGTACGAGCCACGTATTGGGGTTGAGCTTAGAGAGGATTACCATAATGATAAAACCTATCAAGACAAAGACACTTTGCCGTATAAAAAAATGCACATCACTATACTCAAAATGTAACACAGCATAGGTAGAGAGAGAGTAACTCATTACCAACGACAAAGCAAGAAGTGCCATCACCCCTGCTAAAAGTATTTTATCAATCATTTTATTCTCTTTCTCTAATATTCATTAGTATTTTACCAAGTTTATAGATAGTTTTGTATAAAATACTGTTCTATATAGGGAAATTATGTATAAAAATATAAAAAATGAAGCCATTTTAAACAGAAAAAATAAGATTTCTTTTCTTTATATACTTATCTTTTTGATGATGGGTATATTTTTATTTTCTGTCTTTAATACCATGACATCAAAAAGACGTGTACCTAGTAACCAAACCACCATACATGACCGTTCCTTTCGTGGGGACATCATCTCTGCTGATGGATACACTCTTAGTAAATCTATCAAAATATATCAGGCTGTCATACGAGGTTCGAGCATAAAACCTGAAAAAAGAGCTCTTTTTATCACACTTTTTTCTATCTATAGTGGTATTCCAAAAAAAGAAATATCTGCTTGTTTTATGAATGATAAAGGAGAGGATATACAAGGCAATATCATCCTTTCTAAAACAATTACCTCACGTTCTGCCATGCAACTCAAAGCACTCGCTTATAAATTTAGAAAGCTTCAAGTCTTTCGTTCGGTTAAAAATCGCAATGGTATTGAAGTGGTCTATGGCTTAGATATTATAGAAATTGGAGAGCATAGGACTTTTCCCTTACAAGATATTTTAAGCCCTACTTTAGGTTATGTAGGAGATAAACCTGATGGCAGATACACCAGACCATCAGGGAAAAAGGGTTTAGAACGTGCGTACAACAAGTATATTACCTCTAAAAAAAATGGATATCTAAAAGGTAAACGTGATGTTTTAGGGGCTATTATTCATGATAAAAATTCTATCAACCATGCACGTGTAGATGGATTGGATTTACATCTCAATATCCCTATTGATTTACAAAGACGTGTAGAGCTTATGGCTGACCAAATGAGACAGAGTATAGATGCTGATGAGATTCTTGTAGGTATCATGGAGAGTGACACAGGCAAAATCCTCTCACTAGTGACTACCAAACGATATGACCCTTCCCATATCAGACAAGAAGATATCGCTTCTCTTGTCCCTAAGTTTACAGAATATCCTTATGAAGCAGGTTCAGTTCTCAAACCTCTGACCGTTGCCATTGCCTTAGATGCCAATAAAATCACACCTAACACATGGTTTGATACGGGGTACAAACGATTTAGTATCACAGGAGGGCAACATATCAGCGATGATGACTATTTTGAGTCTATGTCTGTTACAGATATTATCGTACACTCTTCCAATATTGGTGTGTCACAAATCTCATGGCGTATCACTGGGGAGACATTTAGAAAAGGGTTACTCAAATTTGGTATCGCCAAAAAAACAGGGATTGACCTCTCTCGTGATTTACCAGGTTTTCTAAAATCTATCAAAAAGCTAAACCATAAAATGCATAGAGCAAACTCAGCATTTGGCTATAGTATGTTAGTAACCTTTACCCAACTTATGAAAGCCTATTCTGCGTTTAACAATGATGGATTGGCAATGAGTCCTCATCTCGTAGATTATCTACAAGATGCCAAAGGGAAAAAGTACCAAATACCAAAAAAGATAGGCAACACTCAAGCCATCACGAAAAAAACAGCCAATCAAATACATGATATGCTCAATGAGGTTGTCAAGCGTGGTACTGGGGTCAAAGCCCAATATCAAGGACTAGATGTAGGAGGTAAAACAGGTACGGCATATATGATTAAAGATGGTCGTTATACCAGAGAGTATCATAGTAGCTTTTATGGTTTTGCCAATGATAAAGAGGGACACAAATATACTATAGGTGCTTTAGTTATCCGAGCCAAAGTACCCTATAAGTACTTCGCATCAGAATCTGCTGTACCTACCTTTAGACGTACCCTAGATATACTTGTAGAACTTGATTATCTAAAACCCGATGGAAATATAACCTTTCTTCCTGAGATTAAAGAGTATATCCCAAAGATAGAAAGCAATGTATCTATCTCTCCTACTAAGATACACGTAAGAAAAGCCCAAGCACCTATCAAAGCACCTAGCAAATCATATAGTAAACATCAGACAACAAAAAGAACATATCCAAAGAAAAGAGTAATCGTACCAAAAACAAGAACCTATTATAAACCAAAACGAAATGTGTATAAAAAGCCTAAAGTCCAAGCAAAATATAAATCTTTTGAAGATATGTTTTAGAGCCTAGTTCTTTATGGTTCTTTATTGGTTTATTTTCTCTTTTATCTCTTTGGCAATCTCTGCAATCTTTTTAATCTTTTGGGTATCACTAAGCTGGGTATCTAAGAGAACTTTGACAAAAGCAGATCCTACAATGACACCATCGACCCCGATGGCTTTGTCTTTGGCTGTGTGTGTATCTACACCAAATCCTACATAAACAGGGGTTTGGGAGTATTTTTTGATGCTTGTGATGATGGGCTGTAGGTCTTCACTCTGCCCTGAGCCTGTAATCCCTGCGTAGGCTACAAGATAAATAAATTTTTGGGCATGGCTAACAATCTGCTCTATCCGTGCTTCACTGTCTGTAGGTGCGATGAAGTCTATGAGATTGAGTCCTGCTTTTTCTATGCTAGGCTTATAATAAGATGCTTCTTCTAGGGGTAAATCAGGGATTATAAAGCCGTTCACACCTGTTTGCTTGGCTTTTTCTATAAAGTAATCCATACCTTTATGGTAAAAAGGGTTAAAATATCCCATCCATAAGGTATCTATATGGGGGCTAATCTTAGCAGAAGCTTCAAAGAGGTGGTCTAATTTGAAGCCATTTTGCAAGGCTTGTAGGTTTGCTTTTTCTATCACGGGACCGTCTGCTACGGGGTCAGAAAAAGGCATACCCAATTCTAAGGTATCAACACCTGCTTCGGCAAGAGCCAAAGATGCGTCAACAGTAAATTCTAATGAAGGAAAACCAGTGGTAATGTATGCGACTAAATGTTTCAATATGGACTCTTTTTATCTGTTATAGATTTAATTTCAACATTATATGATAAAATGAGTAAAAATATAGATGGGACATTAATAAAAACATGAGTATTCACACCCCAAAGATAGAAAAAAAAGTAACTTTATCCACCATAGCCCAGATGAAAGGTGTTGAACCTATCACTATGGTCACTGCCTATGATGCACTTTTTGCACAACTTTTTGATAAAGAAGTAGAGATGATACTCGTAGGAGATAGTCTCAATATGAGCTTTTTTGGTAAAGAAGACACGCTTTCTGCTACGATGGATCAAATGATTTATCATACACAAGCTGTCTGTAATGGTGCATCGTCTGCCCTAGTGGTCTTTGATATGCCTTTTGGTTCTTATACCTCAGTTCAAAAAGCCATAGAGAGTGCCACACGCTGTTACCAAGAGACACAAGCCCAAGCCGTCAAGATAGAAGGGGGCAAAGAACGTGCCTATATCGTAGAAGCCTTGACACAAAACTCTATCGCCGTTTTAGGGCATATTGGGTTGATGCCACAGTATGTACGTGCTGATGGTGGATATAAGGTAAGAGGCAAAGACCAAGCTGATATAGATAGTCTTGTAGAAGATGCCATAGCCTTAGAAAAAGCAGGTGCATTTGCCATCGTGGTAGAGGGTGTCAAAAGTGAAGCATCCAAAGCCATTACCGAAACGATACGTATCCCTACTATAGGCATAGGAGCAGGTAATGCCACAGATGGTCAAGTACTCGTATGGTCTGATATGTTTGGATTTTTTGAAGCATTTACACCCAAGTTTGTCAAGCAATACATGGATGGAGCGACACAAATCCGTGAAGGAATGCAACACTATAGAGACGAAGTTAAAGGACGAGAATTTCCTAGTGAGGCATATACCTACTAATGGAAAGGATAGTAGAGATAGAGCGTTTTGAGGATGAGGCTTCTTATGAAGTGACGTTGCGTCCTAGTTCATGGGATGAGTATATAGGACAAGAGAAGATTAAAAAAAATCTTAAAGTATTTATAGAGGCCAGTCGCAAAAGAGAAGAAGCCTTAGACCATGTGTTGTTTTTTGGACCTCCTGGTTTGGGCAAGACCACGATTGCCAATATTATCGCCACTGAAATGGGTGCAAATATCAAAACCACAGCAGCTCCAATGATAGAGAAATCAGGAGACTTAGCAGCCTTGCTTACCAATATAGAAGAGGGAGATATACTTTTTATAGATGAGATACATCGTATGAGTCCTGCCATAGAAGAGATACTATATCCTGCGATGGAAGACTTTAGACTTGATATTATCATCGGTTCAGGACCTGCTGCTCAAACTGTGAAGATAGATTTACCTCGTTTTACCCTCATAGGAGCTACGACACGAGCAGGGATGCTTTCCAATCCTCTACGTGAGCGTTTTGGGATGCATTTTAGGATGCAATTTTATAGCCCCGAAGAGCTGTCTAAGATAGTGATACAAGCATCACATAAACTCAATAAAATAGCCAACAGTGATGCCTCAAAAGAGATGGCAAAACGTAGCAGAGGGACACCTCGTATCGCTTTGCGTTTGCTCAAACGTGTGAGAGATTTTGCTGAGGTAGTAGATGAGACGAAGATTAGTCTTGCACGAGCCAAATATGCATTAGATGAACTCGGTGTCAATAATCTAGGGTTTGATGAACAAGATATTCAGCTCTTACAGCTTTTGATTTCTGCTAAAAATCGTCCGATGGGTCTAAGCACCATTGGGGCAGCATTGAGTGAAGATGAAGGGACGATAGAAGATGTCTTAGAGCCTTATCTTATCGCCAATGGCTATATAGAACGTACAGCACGTGGGCGTATCGCTACACAAAAATCGTATGAACACTTTAAACTTAGTGGCTTATCCAAGGGGGTACTAGATGTCTAAAAGTACTTTGATGATTACAGCGTTATTTGTCTTTGGGATTATCGGAGCATACTCGGTGTATAAGCCTTTTGTACTCTCTTTAGTGGTAGCAATGCTTTTGACAATGGCAACATTTAACCTGACCAAAGGACTGGTCAAGCATACAGGTTCAGCCCATATCTCAGCAGGTATTTCTACACTTTTGCTCACATTACTGCTTTTTGCACCTATTGTCTATTTAGCTACCATAGGGGTAAGCTACCTCTCTCAAATAGACAGTGCAGGAATACATGAAACGATTCAATTTTTGAACCAACAAGTGCAAAGTATCCCTTCATTAAAAGCCTTAGGTGAAAAGTATCTTAATGATACACAAGTGAGCATCTATATCCATGAATCTAGTAATTATCTTACACTTGTAGGTGGTGCAGGATTGGGATTTATGAAAAATATGTTTTTTGTGGTAATTTTTTATTTTTTTATTAACTACTATGGCACACGTTTTTTTGATATGATATTGTCTTTACTGCCTGTCTCTTCTGCCAAAGGCACACATATGATGCAAGAAGTCTCTGCTACCATGGAGGTGGTCTTTTATTCTATCATTGTCACGGCTATCTTTGAGGGTTTTCTTTTTGGTATTATTATGGGGGCTTTTGGTTTTAATGGCTTACTCTTTGGTGTCATCTATGGCTTTGCTTCTTTGATTCCTATCGTAGGTGGTATCATCGTATGGGCACCTGTTTCTTTGTATGCATGGACAAAGATAGATGCACATACAGCACTCATTATTGCATCGTATTCTATCATTATGATTTCTATCATTGCTGATACGATTATCAAACCTATGATTATCAAAGTAATCAAAGAAGATTTACTAAAAAGTACGATAAAAGTAAACTCTTTAATTATCTTTTTTTCTATTTTTGCAGGGATGAGTACCTATGGGTTTTGGGGCATGATTGTAGGTCCTGCGATTACTTCGTTTCTTATTGCTATGACTAAAGTATATGTAGATTATAGTGAGATAGGTTAACTATCTATTAAATATATTTAGAGATAATCTCTTTATTAAAGGATTTACAATTATAAAAATATTAATTATAGAAGATGACCCAGAGTTGGCACTCATCTTAACCAATTATTTGACCAAGTTTGAAATGGAAGTCATGGGTGCAGAAGACCCATATTTAGGGCTTTCACTCCTTACACAACATCATTTTGATTTGGTGATTTTAGATTTGACACTACCAGGGATGGATGGGCTAGAAGTTATTCCTAAGATACGTGACATTTCTAATATTCCTATTATTATCTCTTCTGCTAGAGATGATATTACCGATAAGGTTATCGGTATGGAAAGAGGGGCTGATGACTATATGCCAAAGCCTTATGACCCACGTGAGCTTGTGACACGTATCAAGACTATTTTACGTCGTACGAGCAATGTTGTAGAAGATAATAGTAATATCAAACAAGCACTTTTTGTAGCCAATCCTAAGGCAAGAGAGATTTGCTTTAAAGATATATCTTTAGAACTCACAGCAGCAGAATATGATATACTCTTTATCCTCTTGCAACATAAAAATGGTTCTGTCTCACGTGAACAACTTTTATATGAAAGTGCGCATATTGATGATGAGTCTTCTATTAAAAATATTGATGTGATTATCTCTCGGATACGTCAAAAGATTGCCAAGATAGATGCAGAAAATATTTATATCAAACCCATCCGTGGTGTAGGATACCTCTTGTCTGACCGTTAATGAAAAATTTATCTGTAACAACCTTTATCCATACCCTTTTTTCTGTGGCTACGATTATTTTAATCGCCACATTTCTACTATTTCTTTCATGGGATAAAGACAGACAAAAGATAGAAAAATATAAACGTTATCAGCTGATTTCTATTACATTTTTATCTAATTTACAACAAGATACCAAAAAAGAGACCCTTGAAAAAATATATAAAGAACTCTATGTAAAACCCGTATCTAAAAAAAATAGAGACAAAATAAAAAAAGAGATAGAAAACAATGGGAAAACAGTTTTTTCAGGAGGTTCTTCTTTGGGTAGGGTACGTGTATTTGACATACAAAACAAGCACTATATCTATGTACAACGTATGGCACACAACATTCTCTTAGTCGATAAATATCCTGAAAATTACTATTTTGAAATTGCTGTGGGATTGGGTGTATTTTTGATTGCCTTACTCTTGCTTATCTACTTAGCCGTCCTTAAAAAGCTCTATCCTCTCAAACGTCTTCATGCTCAGATACAAAAGTTTGCCCAAGGGGATATGAGCACACGTATTGCCTATGAGTATGATGATGAAATAGGAAAAATTGCCAAAAGTTTTGATGATGCTATTGTCCATATTCAAAAGCTAAGTACCTCTAAAAATCTCTTTATGCGTAACTTGATGCATGAGCTAAAAACACCTATTACCAAAGGTCGTATCATTGTAGAAATGATAGATGATGAAACGAGTAAAGAGATGCTGATTCGTGCATTTGAACGTATGAATGAACTTATTACCGAATTGGCAGAACTAGAACGTGTCACGACACAAAGTTTTGAACCTCATTTTGAATATGTACTTCTTAGTGACATCATTAGCCAAAGTACCGAATTACTTATGGCAAATAATGCCAATATACAGGTACAAATACAAGATATTTCACTGCATACTGACAAAAAATTAATGAGCCTTGTACTCAAAAATCTCATAGACAATGGCATCAAATATGGAGAAAATAAAGCCGTAACGATACGAACAAACAATCGGGTAGTTGAAATTATTTCTAAAGGAAAAATACTAGAACACCAACTCTCTTACTATACTGAACCTTTTTCACAAGAAGAAAAACGAAGTGCAGGATTTGGATTAGGACTCTATATCGTCCATAGTATCTTACAAAAGTTAGGCTATAGATTGGGGTATAAATACAGAGCAGGAAGCAATGTCTTTTTAATTGTGCCTAAAAAATAATACTATTTTGTTGATTGTAAGATAATGATACTCATCTGTTTAGCTTGATTAAAAGCGATGTCTGCCTTTTTGTCAATAAGGATAGAATAAATCTTAGCTTTTCCACCCATACGAGTAAAATATTTGTGTAGTTTGATACTCTTTTGAAGTAAATAATAAAAGTTTGGGTTTTCTATAAACGTAGATTGCTTAAGTATTTCTACTGAATCTGCATATATCTTTAGCCCTTTATCCCAATGTTTTTGTATCGTAGGGTCATCTAAGTGCCATAAGTCCATCATATAGTGTGCAGATAATCGACGTGCAGATGCAGCTATCTCAATAGATGCATTGAGTGCTTTTTTATTTTTTATCGTTGATTTATCTAGGAGATGTTTTTTCATATGTGCTAGCTCTTTTATGACGATACGTATATTCCCATGAATAAATATAGCACCTTTTTTCATCTTTTTAAGGCTTTCATTCTGTAAGGCTAGTTCCATAGCTTCTTTTACCTTTATCCATGCAGTTAAACTACTTTGTATGCTCGTTTGTATGATAATATCATGAGGGTATCCATTTTTCATCTCTTCTAGTAAATGTTCATAATGGACAATGCCATTTTTTAGCTTTTGAGTAGGATTTTTATACTTAACTTTTGCCCCAATAAGAATATAAGATTTCAGCATATCACGCATATTTGACATTTCCATGCCTAGCGCAAGAATATTGGATGTATCTTTTTTAAAATCATCTGCATATAGGTTCGAAAAAAGTGAGACCATGGCATAAAATAGTAGCATTTTAGTCAATTTCATATAATACCTTTAGTTTAATTACTGGGAATAATACGTAAAATGTGTAAATTTTGTATAAATAATTTACATACATCACTTAGAGTATAGCGTAAGATTTATGAGATTATCATTATCACCTCATATAATGTCCCCCATTGTCAATAGAGGGGTAAACCAAAGAGCTATCTTCAAAGAAGCAGATGATTAGGTGATATAATTGCATTCATCTTACCCCTTCTATCCCCTTTATTCTAATAGACTATTTTAATCTATCTAAGTTTTTTAACTCTTTTTTTAAGATATTAATTTTTTCTTTATTCTCTTTTGAAATAGGTTTTGATTTTTGATTATTTAATTTATCTATATTCTGATTTAAAATTATCAATTCTTCACTTTGCTTTTTTAATTTTATAACCATAGCCTGAAAATTAAAAATATCATCTCTATTTTTCATATACTCACTATATTTTTCAAGCTCTTTTATATTATTCTTTTCTTCAAATTTATTAATCTTTTGTCTTGCTTTTGCTCTTGTTTGAGCATTTTTACTTGTCAATCCATAAAGTTTATTCTTCTCTGTATTAATTTTTTTGATTTCAGCATCAAACTCTTTTTTATTTTTAAAATCAAATTTATTAATTTTGGTTTCTATATACTTTATTTCTTCTTCTATTTTATTATTTTTTACTACATCATAACTATCTTCTATCTCTAAAATTTTATTTTCAAAATATATTTTTAATTTTTCCCTGATACTATTTTGATACTCTATATCCTCAACTTTAATAATAAAATCATCAATTTTTTTATATAAGTTATCTTTAATTAGTATAAAATCTTCAGAACTTATATTAAAAATTCTATTATGCTTATCTTCATTATCTGATAAGATATATATATTTTTATTGAGTGGTATTATTTTGAGGTTATCTTCATTAATATTTTGACTACCTATAACTATAATATCATCTTTATGACTATTAATCTCATCTCTTAAAATAGGTAAAAATTCATCATAATGACAAAAAATATCTTTTGGAAGATTAGAGTTTATAGAGTCAAAACTATCTTTTTCTATAAATTTTAAATCATTTTGGCTATTTATACCACTTTTACTAAAAATCAAAAATTGATTATCACTATAATTTAATAAAGATACATTTTTAGTAGATTTTTTTTCTGTTAAAATAGAAGCTAATTGATACTTTTTATCTTTATATTTTTTTATAAATTCCTGTTCTATAAAATTATGTTTATCCTTATATTCTGCTTTTGTTAAATGATAATTTTCTTTACTTCTTTCAATTTTAAATTTATTCTCATATCTTAAATATGAAGCATTTTTAGCTCTATTAATAATAATATTATCACTATCAATACCATTTAACATATCAATAGCTTCAAGATTTCTAAGGTTTTCTTCTATTAGGTTTTTATCAATATGTAGTAACTTAGCTATCTTAGATATACTCATCTCTTCATAGATCTCATAAGCTCTATCTATAAGTCTAATAGAGTATTTTTCAAATATATTTAGAGGAATACTCTTTTTATATGATATATGACAATCTATCTCAAAGGTAGATAGTTGTATATCTTTTATCTCTAAAAGTGTATGATTAAAACTGTTTTTCTTTTTATAATTTCTTATCTGCCCCATTTGTGCTAAAGTAAATTTATAACCATATAACATCTATAATCCCTTTACTGTACCAAATTTTTTGGCAATATTAAATATCTCTTTATATACTTTTGATGATTTTTCATCTCTTCCATAAGTAAAATTATCAGCATTACCCACAATAATAAGAAGTTTTTTTGCTCTTGAAAATGCTACATTTACTCTATTAGGCTTCTTTGCAAAACCTATATTATGCTCTTTGTTATTTCGTACAAGTGAAACTATAATAATATCTCTCTCTTGCCCTTGAAATCTATCCACAGTACCAAACCTTAAATCTAAATTTGGATAGTTTCTTTTTTTGGCTTCTAAATTCCAAAAGCCTCCTTTTTCAAGTCTTCTTAGTTCTCCTAACTGTGTAGCATAGAATGTAATTACTCCAACTGTTGGGATAATATTTTGTTTTTTATACTCTTTATCTAAGAAACCTAATGTTTGTTTAATCCCTTGGACTTCACTTTTATTTTTAAAAGATGTATTTACTCTCTCCTCTTTTGCACTCTCTTTTGTCTTTAACCAAATAAGATGTTTATTTAAAAATATACCATCTTTTATATTATGAGATTTTTCTATATCAGGATTAGCTAATCCACACTCTAACCCATTACTATTATTATCTCTATAAAATTGATTAATTACCATTTGAATATCAGGGTGCATTCTATATTGAGTATTTAGCATTACAAAACTATCAGGGTTATTAGATATTAATTTTTCAAATACCGTAGTCTCAAAATCTAATGACTTTAGCTCAATACCACTCTCTTTGGCTACATCTTCTAAACTTAACTCATTACTTAGAATTGGAGGTAACTGTTTATGGTCTCCTACCAAAATAAGTTTATTTGCTTTAAGTATAGGAAGCACAAGTTCAGGTGGCATAGCTTTGGATACTTCATCTACTATCACTACATCAAACTCTTTATCTTTAAAACTATACTTACCTGTCTCAAAAAGTGTAGCCCCATAGATATTTATATTTTTAAGATAATAAGATTTCAGATATCCTCTCTCCTCTTCTATATCTTGATTTTCATCATCTTTTAACTCTTCTAAAAAATCATTTTGTATCTGACTATACTCATTTTTATTCTCTTGTAACTCTTTTGATAAATTAGAGATTATTCTATCTTGATAAAATGTTGCTATATTCTCTTCTATTGGCAAAATTTCACCATCTTCAGGCTCATAATCTTTTCGTATTATTCTCACGGGATAGAGAGATGGGTGATTTAATCTAGCAATAGCATTATCCACAGCCATATTAGCTTGTGAAGTGATAAGCACCTTTTTCCCTCTTATCGCCTCTTGATATGCTATTTCTGATATAACCTCTGTTTTACCCGTACCAGGTGGTCCTTGTATCATAAATATATCTTTACTAATTAGAGCTTTTGTAATAGATTCTTTTTGTCTATCATTTAATACCTTTGATAAAAACTCTATTTCAAAATTATCTACTTCATCTTGCGAAATTTTATCTATCTTTTTATTTCCAAACAGATAAGCTTTTAGAGGGTGTCTTTGTATCTGTTCTAATCCTTTTTTAAGAGTTCTTAATTGAAATTGGTCTCTAAAATAAGATACTCTTAGGATTAGTTTTGATGGTGGATTAAAACTCTCTTTATTATTTTTACCCAAAAGTAGTAAAATATCATTAACTTCATTTTTATCTATATCTTTAGCATTTTTATTATGATTTTTATCTGATAAAGCATTCCAAATAGTAATTATTTTTTCTTGTTTATCTTTTTCTATCTTTAGATTCATAATAGAATTTGCCACATTTATTTGAGTTTTACTCTTATCTCTATATACGATATTTTTATTTATATCTCTTAACGATTTTTCAATATATTGTCTAGATTTAACTATAAAATCATTTGTATCATAACTATTTGCGATTATCTCTTTATCATTTTTTGTTTTAAATTTTTTAATAAAATCATCATCTAAATCAAACTGTAAAATACCTTGTTGATTGTTTCTTAGAACTCCAAAGTTTCTATTTCTATTATCCTTTTCATCCCATTCGTGAATAGGTTTAGATATATCTACTTCATCTATCTGATAATATAAAAAGTTTTGACTTCTAGCTTTTTTTATCTTCTCTAATAACTCTTTATCTTTTAAATGAGATATATTAACTTTAGCTTTTTTATCTGTATATGATATATCAGCCTCTATATAAAAATCTTTTGTATCAATAATTTTTTCAAGTAGTGTTAGATAGACATACCATTTTTTAAACTCTTCATTTTCTTCAAGAGATTGAATTTTATATGGTTTAATATAGTGAAACTGTTTTTCAATATCATCTAAGAGTTCAACAGTTGAGTTATTATAAAGGTTTCTATTAAATTCTACAGGTATCTTTAACTCACATCTTTTGGTTATAAATTCATTCTCTTCATCTTTTTCTATCTCTTCTCTTTTTTGTATATCAAAGCAGAACATATAGTTATCTTTTCTATCTTGATAATTTGTACTTCTTTCCATCACAAGCATATAATTACTATTTTTACTCTTTAGAGCTATCTTTTCATCACTACCCATTAAATATTTAAACATATATATATCTAAATCTTTATCTTGTGGAAACTCTTTTTCTATAAAATCTTCTATATTACTTTTAAACTTGGTTTGTATTTTTTCTTTTACTCTATTGCCTAAGGATATTGTGATTATTTGTTCATTTAAATTTGACTTTTTTTGTTCTATTATTTTAATATTTTGTTCAGGGTTAACTTGATATTGATTTAATCTTGAGACACTATTATTTATCTTTTTTGCTAATTCCCAATATTTATCAGAATCTTTTTCATAATTCTTATTGAAGAGTATAGGTATTTTTAATTCAGTTTTTATATTTAAAAATAGATTATGTTTATCCATAATAATATCTTCTCTTTTTTGAATATCAATAGCTATAAAATAACTTTCCCAATAACCATTTTTTTCAACTCTTTTAATTAATAAAAGATAATTACTATTAGAGACTTTTAATCCAATTAAAGAGTCTTTTTGACCTTTATATTTAAAAAAATAACAGTTTAAATCTTTATCTTGTGGAAACTCTTTTTCTATAAAGTTTTCCATATTCATATTAAATTTATTTTTTATTTTACTTTTCACAGTATCGGATAGAGATATAAAAACTTTCATTATCTTATCTTCAACTCAAACCTACGAATAGTCTTTTTCTCTTTATCTATATTGTGGTAGTTCTCTTCTCTTGCTTTACTAGATATTTGTATGATTATAAGTGTTTTGTTCATCATTGGAATCCTTTTTGTACAGGAGTTATTTTAGCATACATAGTATGAGAGAAACATAACTATTTGTAGAAAACAATAAGATGATACACAAAGTATATAGTCGAGTGTGTTTACAGAAAAACCATACCATAAGCACACACACCAAACCTTACTTTTGTATCTCTTTGAGTGCTTTAAGTAGTGATTCTTTTTCTTTGTTTAATGCTCTTTTTTGTTCTTCTTGTAGCTTTTGTAATTCTAGCATCATTTCTCTTTTTTGCTTTCCTAATGCTCTTTTTTCTGATTCTAATTGTTGTATAGTTGTACTTGGTTTGGCATTTTGTTTGATGATTATTGGTTTTTTAGTAGGGGTAGGAGTCTTAATTAGAGGCTTTTTAGGTAATACTACCGTGTTTACGGCTTCTTTTTTCTTATTGGTGTAGATAATATTGGCTTTTTTGATACCATCTATCATGAGGGTATCTCTTGATACTTTTTTGTTATAATTAAATGACACTTTTTTAGTACCCATCAGTTGCCACGAATTATATGTGTTGGTTTTAGATACCGAGACTTTATAGGTATTGCCTTTGACTTTTAATTGTGTCAAAAGTGCTGGGGTCATTTCTATCAAGGCTGTATAGCTTTTAATGGTAGGCTTCGTTTGTGTAGGAATACTCTTTTGTGTACACGTATTGCCTTCTTTTACATAGGCTAATATCTGCTTAGGGTAATGTGTCATATCTTTTAAAGAGACAGAAACACTACATTGATTATTCATACAAGAAGAAGAATTACCAAATTCCCCAGAATCTACTTTTTTGAAAAAAGCACCCTTTTTTGCACTCTTTGGGGTACATAGGTTTAGATTATTGTATACCAATGCATAATTCTCTTTCAGTGGGATAGTAATGACCGTAGTATCTCCCTTTTGTTCAAATTGGGTAATGATATTACTAGGATTTGCTTCAGCGACTATCGTTTTACCCACAGAGAGTAAGGCACTCCCCATAAAGAAAAACAATGCCCCAGCAACTACGAAAATAACCAATAACAAGATACCTATTATTTTAAATATTTTTTTAGCCCCTGAACTTTTTGCACGTTTTTGTGTATCATCCATGAGCATATTTTGTGAAATATCATGATTGATGGGTGTAGACTCTTCATTTGCTTCACCTTGGAGGGGTTGGCTATTGCTAGATAAAGGATTTGTACCATATTTATTGTTTGTTTCATCCCCTGCTTTGACATAGAAATAGAGCAATATAAAAAACCCTATCACAGGCACAAGTATGATAAAAAGCCACCAAGCACTCTTGCCAATATCATGTAAACGGCGAAAACTCAATGCCAAAGAGGGTAAAAATACAATCAAAGAGTACAATGTACTCAATCCAATATTGGGAGGAACGCCTGTATCAATAGGGAGAGGAATAACCGTACCTAATACTACATCAGAGACCACAAAGAGCGTACTCATGATAAGGTTAAAAAGTGCAAAATACCAAAACTCACTACGTGTTGCTCTTCCTGAAAACTTGATATAATTGTTTTTGAAGACATTGATATAATAGTCATAAAAAATATTCATTGTTGTACCCTTTTATAGTTATCTTGTTTTTATTATATCCAAATATTATCAATCAAACGAGGTAACCCTACCTGTCCTGCTACGAGAATAATCGTATTACCAATCTCTACGCTTTCTAAAGGTTTAAATGCCCGATTTACAATAGCTACATACTCTATAGTATCGGTTTGAGCCAATACTAAACGCATCTCTTTTTTGATAGTTTCACTCTCTAACTCCCCTGCCATAACCATCTTAGTCGCAGACTTTAACGCCTTTGAGAGAGACAAAGCACGTTTCTTTTCATCCTCATTTAGATAGATATTACGAGAGCTAAGTGCTAGACCTAGGCTATCACGGACTATCTCACAAGGGACTATCTCTACCTCCATAAAATAATGCTTGACCATTTGCATCACAAGTACCAACTGTTGGGCATCTTTTTTACCAAAATACGCGCGTTTTGCCCCCGATAGATTGAGTAATTTCATCACAATTTGAAGCATCCCATCAAAATGACCTGCACGTTTTGCCCCTTCGAGTATATAGCCACCTATCGCAGGTGCACCAATGCATAATTCATCTTTTTCATACATCGCTTCGATGCTTGGCATGAAGAGTATATCTACTTTAGCCAATGTACAAATTTGTATATCTGCTTCATCTTTGCGTGGATAGGCATCTAAGTCCTCTCCCTCCAAAAACTGTGTAGGATTGACAAAAATAGAGACGATCAAAATCTCATTTTCTCTCCTTGCTTGTTGAATGAGAGAAAGATGCCCTTGATGCAACGCCCCCATAGTAGGAACAAACCCTACACTGCCTACTACTGCCTTTTTTGCCTCATATAGTGCTTCTATTGTATGTACAATAACCATCTCTAACCCTCTATTTTGTTATATTTTGGTAAAATCATATCTAATTATTGGTAAATGATAAAGGAATATACACAAATGGATGCTTACGAATACAGTGAACTACTCAAGTCTCTCTCTATTAAGATGGATAATATCAAAAATATTGTTAAACCCGAGCTACTTCAAACAAGACTCAATGAGATTGAAACCATGCAACAAAACCAAGACTTTTGGAATGATGTAAGTTACGCAGGTAAAATCTCTCAAGAGAAAACAAAAACAGAACGCATCTTAGCCACCTATCATACAGCCAATGATGCTGTGATTGAAGCGAGTGAATACTTTGACCTTGCCAAAGCAGAAAATGATGAAGAGACCATAGAAATGCTCTATGAAGATGCCCCAAGTCTCCAAGAAAGCACCAATGCCCTAGAGGTACAGATGATGCTAAGTGGCGAACACGATGCCAACCATGCCATCGTCTCTATCCACCCAGGAGCTGGTGGTACAGAGAGTCAAGATTGGGCAAATATGCTCTACCGTATGTACCTACGTTGGGCAGAGCGTCAAGGCTTTAAGATAGAAGTCCTAGACTACCAACCAGCAGAAGAAGCAGGGATTAAAGATGTTTCTTTCATCATCAAAGGAGAAAATGCTTATGGATACCTCAAAGTAGAAAATGGCATACACAGACTCGTACGTATCTCACCTTTTGACTCCAATGCAAAGCGTCATACTTCTTTTTCTTCGGTCATGGTCTCGCCTGAAGTGGATGATGATATAGACATCACCATAGAAGACAAAGATATACGCATAGACACCTACCGTTCTAGTGGAGCAGGAGGACAACACGTCAATAAAACAGAATCAGCCATCAGACTCACGCACATCGAAACCAATATTGTCGTCCAGTGTCAAAATGACCGAAGCCAACACAAAAACAAAGCCGCCGCCATGAAGATGCTCAAATCCCGTCTTTATGAGTACGAAATGGCAAAAAAACAAGCCAAACTAGACGGCGTAGAAAAATCAGACAACGGCTGGGGACATCAAATACGCTCCTACGTCATGCAACCCTACCAACAAGTCAAAGACACACGCTCCAATATCCCTTACACCAATGTAGATGCCATCCTAGATGGAGATATAAACAAACTCTTAGAAGGTGTTCTCATCGCTCAGGCGAAGTAGTCCACCTATCAAGCAGTAGAGAGCGTTATAAAGCCTCTATGCTATCTTCCTTCAAGACCTTATCTTCTAAGGTATATACCCCATTACAACGCCTTGCCATAGCCTCATCATGGGTCACTAGCAGTAGCCCTGCTCCTGTAGATTTGCAGTAGTCTAGTAAGACATCCATGACTAAAGTCGCTGTCTCTTTGTCTAGGTTTCCTGTAGGTTCATCAGCAAAGATGATACGAGGTTTTTTACTCAATACACGAGCGATAGAGACACGCTGTTGCTGTCCACCAGAGAGGTCTCCAATACGCTGTTGCATCAACGATTTAATCTCTAGTTTTTCGAGTATCCCCTCATCTATCTTTTCTCCACTTAGCATACTAGCCACTTCGATATTATCTATCGCAGACATCCCTTTGAAAAGATAGTGAAACTGAAAAATAATACCTATATTATACCGTCGTAAGGATTCTATCTTATCCTCTGTCAAATGATAAATATCTTGCCCCAATACGCTAACACTCCCCTCATTGGGTGGCATAAAAGTAGACAATATATGTAAAAGTGTAGATTTACCAGACCCACTACGCCCTACGATAGCTTTAGACTGATAGGGTGCTAAAGTAAAATCTATATCAGTAAAAAGCGTATAATCAAAACGATGTGCAATAGCATGGGCTTTAAGGAGAAGAGAGGACATAAATATAACCTTTAAATAAATTAAAGTATTTTAACATAATAAAGCTACCACCCAAAGTAGGATAACAAATTTACATCACCCTTCAATCTCTCATTATCCCCATAATAATACTCTTCAAGCAAAGGTTTTATTTTATATTTCAAGACAAAGTCTAAATCTTCTTTATCTTTGATAGTCATAAAATAACTATGCCCAATCAAATACTCTTCACCCAAACTCAAATCGTCCTTAATACACTCATTTAATTTTTTAAATATTTCTTTAGCTTTTTCATACTCAATAAGTTCAGCATTTGGCATCATCTTCAAAAAAGTAAAGCGTCTTCTTAGAGCAATATCTATCAAAGCAATAGACTTATCACTGCTATTCATCGTCCCAATAATATAGAGATTAGAAGGGATTTTAAAAGGCTGTTTAGAATAAGGAAGCGTTACTTCAAGTGTATCTCTTTTATCTTCTTCTATCAGCGTGATAAGTTCTCCGAATATTTTAGAGATATTTCCTCTATTTATTTCGTCTATGACTAGGTAATAATTATTATCCTTATCTTCATAAGCTTCTTTACAAAGTGATTTAAATATCCCATCTTCAAGCTTAATTTTCCCCTCACTATTTGGTCTAAAACCCTCTATAAAATCCTCATATCCAAAGCTTTGATGAAAAGTGATGAATTTGACTCTCTTTTCGTCTTTTATCTTAGAATATAATTCATCTACACTACCCTCTTCTATTTCATCATCTTTATTATTCTCAAAATTTGATTTTGACTAAAATCTCTTCCTTCTATTAAAGCAATAAGTTTTTTATGACTATAAGTTTTTCCCACTCCTGCTACACCGTATAGGATTATGTTTTTTATTTTACATGATGAGGGAAGTTGTGTATCTTCATTTTGTATTTCTTCTATTTCAATAGTAGTATTTTGATTATTATCACCTACAATAAAATGAATCTCTTTATCTTGATACTTATCTAATAAAAGGTTTTTATTTTTTAAATATTCTAAAAATAATTTTCCATCTCTCTCTGTCCTCGTAATACCTCCAATAATATGACTACCACCAAATTCACTACAAAACCTATACTCCATATTTTGAATATTATAAGCTGTATCTTTCCAATAATTTTCTTTTGTTGTTGATAATAATGGGAAACTAAGCTTAAAAATATTCTGAGAATACTGCTTATCTTTTAAATTATTGTAACCATTCAGCATAAAAGAAAAAAGCAAAGGAGAGTAGTTTAAAAGTAATTTTTTGATATAGTAAGGGATATATAGTAAGAGGAGTTTTTTATGCATAATCAAGATGAGATGTTAAGAGAC
>Ga0256838_1000024_pt1 | contig 130152 bp, 124 predicted proteins | sample 4571419metaG_FD_185978 | JGI IMG/M metagenome (GOLD analysis project Ga0256838, IMG submission 185978) | Hydrothermal vent microbial communities from Guaymas Basin, Mexico - 4571-419 | ecosystem: Environmental > Aquatic > Marine > Hydrothermal vents | place: Mexico: Guaymas Basin | collected... | reverse complement strand
TTAGGGTATCTAAGGCCTACCTGAAGAAAAGCATTATAATACACTCTGGTTTTAGCGTTAAGCCCTAAGGAGTTCTTAACGCTTATCTAAAGAAAAGCAGGCCTTGTTACAACACGGACTAAAGGAGAAGATTGAACGCCACGACCCCCGCATTATTAAAAGAGCCAAAGAAAAAAAATCCAACCGGAGGAGTTTCCCTTACTCCTCCCCAAAGTGGGCAAATAATATTTAGTAACATTTATCTTAGCAATTTCCCAACAGTAAGAAAATAGCGGACATTTTTCTTGGATTTTTTTTAAAAGTGCAGACACAGCTCAGGCGGGAAAGATGCCTATCTCCTGCCTAAGGACAGGAATAGTTCATTGCTCCCCATTCTCCCGTGCCTGCAAAAGGGAATTTCTACAATTAAAATAAAGTGGCATGCCTAAACAGGATTGGGAAGCGGTTATCGGCCTTGAAATACACGTCCAAATGAAAACAAAAACAAAAATGTTCTGTTCCTGCCCCGTAGAGTTCGGAAAAGAACCCAACACCAACGTATGCCCCGTATGTTTGGGTATGCCCGGGGCGTTGCCCGTTATAAACAAGCAGGCTGTGGAATACGGTATTCGGGCGGGGTTGGCATTAAACGGTAAGGTTCATGAATATTCGGTATTTGCAAGGAAACACTATTTTTATCCCGACCTACCTAAGGGCTATCAAATTTCCCAATATGAACTCCCTTTGGTAACCGACGGATACCTGGATGTGGAACTCGAAGATGGAACCACCAAAAGGGTTAGAATTAGAAGGCTCCACCTTGAGGAGGATGCAGGTAAAAATATCCACGAAGGTAAAAAAACCTATGTTGACCTTAACAGGGCGGGAACTCCCCTAATGGAAATTGTTACCGAGCCCGATATATCCTCCCCCGAAGAGGCTAGGCTTTTCCTGGAGACATTGAGAAACGTTATGCGTTATATCGGCGTTTCCGACGCCGATATGGAAAAGGGTCAGCTCCGCTGCGACATAAATGTTTCCATAAGACCCAAAGGCTCGGACAAATTCGGCACCCGCGTGGAAATAAAAAATGTGAACTCCTTTAGGTTTGTTCAAAAGGCTTTGGAATACGAAATAGAACGCCAAATTAAGGTAAAAGAAAAAGGCGGCGAAATTGTCCAGGAAACCCGCACCTTCGACCCCTCCACCGGAAAAACCTACACAATGAGAACAAAAGAGGAAGCCGAAGATTACCGTTATTTCCCCGACCCCGACCTGCTCCCGCTAAAGGTTTCCAAAGAATGGATTGACCGCGTTAGGGAAACAATGCCCGAACTTCCCCACCAAAGGTTGGAAAGGTATCTAAACCTCGGTCTGGACAAAAAAGTAGCAAAACCCTTGGTGGAACACAAAGAATGGGGCGACTACTTTGAGGAAGTTTTAAAAATCTATAATGACCCCAAAACAGTGGCCAATTGGATTTTGAACGACTTGCTCGGAAACCTAAGGGACTTCGAGATACCTTGGGAGGAAAACCCCATAACACCCGAAAAACTCGCCGAGTTGTTAAAACTTATTAAAAACGGAACAATTTCGGTCAAAATAGCAAAACAACTCCTTAAGGAGATGATACAAACAAACAAAACGGCCGCCCAATTGGTGGAAGAAAAAGGACTAAAACAGATTACCGACGAGGGAGCTATAAAACAAATCGTTGAGGAAGTTTTAAAAGAAAACCCCGACGCGGTGGAAAAATATAAAAATGGCCAAACAAAGGTTATAGGTTTCCTTGTTGGACAGGTAATGAGGAAAACTAAAGGAAAAGCAAACCCTCAGTTGGTTAATAAACTTTTAAGGGAACTTTTAGAGCAAGCTTAATATTTGCTTTCCCTCCTTTGTTTATTAATCTTCAATAATGCCCTACAAGGATTTAAGGGAATTTATCCACGATTTGGAAAAAGAAGGAGAACTTTTAAGGGTTAAAGAACCAATTTCACCAATTTTGGAAATTTCCTATTTCACCGACAGGGTTTCCAAATTACCGCCGCCCAAAAATAAGGCGATACTTTTTGAAAACCCCGTAAAGGAAGATGGAACACCCTACGGCATACCGGTGTTGACCAACGCCCTCGGAAGTGAAAAACGGATAAAAATGGCGTTGGGCTACGAAAATTTGGAAGAGATAGGTTGGAAACTCTACCGTATATTGCGCCCCGAAGTTCCCAACACCTTTTTGGAGAAATTAAAAAAACTCCCCGAATTGAAAAAACTCAACGATGCTATCCCCAAAGTGGTAAGAAGTGGTAAAGTCCAAGAGGTGGTTAAAAAAGGAAAAGAGGTAAACCTCTTAGAGTTCCCAATATTGAAAACCTGGGAAAAGGATGCGGGAAGATTTATAACCCTACCGCAGGTTATAACCAAAGACCCCGAAACGGGAATTAGAAATGTGGGAATGTACCGAATGCAGGTCTTGGACGAAAGAACCACCGCCATGCACTGGCAAATCCACAAAGACGGGAACCATCACTATTGGAAGGCTAAAAGATTGGGCAAAAAATTGGAAGTGGCCGTAGCCATAGGGGGCGACCCCGTTTTAACCTACGTGGCAACCGCACCCCTACCGCCCGAGGTGGACGAATATCTATTTGCCGGCATAATACGGGAAAAGCCCGTAGAGTTGGTAAAAGGAATTACCGTAGACATAGAATATCCCGCTAACGCGGAAATTGTTTTGGAAGGATATGTCGACCCCAACGATGAATTGGTTGTTGAAGGGCCTTTCGGCGACCACACAGGTTTTTATACACCCCCCGCACTCTATCCCAAATTTCACATTACCGCCATAGTTCACCGAAGAAATCCAATCTACCAAGCCACCGTGGTGGGAAAACCACCCCAAGAGGACAAATGGATAGGTTACGCCACCGAAAGGATTTTCCTACCTCTAATTAAATTCAACCTACCCGAGGTTGTCGATATTCATCTACCCGCCGAAGGGGTTTTCCATAATTTTGCCTTTGTTTCGATAAAAAAACGCTACCCCGGCCACGCCTATAAAGTAGCCTACGCCCTTTTAGGTATGGGACTAATGTCTTTAACCAAACATATAGTGGTTTTCGACGAATGGGTTAATGTGCACGACCCGGGCGAGGTTCTTTGGATATGGGGAAACAACGTCGACCCCCAAAGGGATGTATTAATCCTAAAAGGCCCCATAGATGTGTTAGACCACTCCACCAACGAAGAGGGCTTCGGCGGGAAAATGATTATAGACGCCACCAAAAAATGGAAAGAAGAAGGTTATACCCGCACCTGGCCCGAAGTGGTTGATGTCCCCCAAGAGGTAAAGAAGAAAGTTCAACAAATGTTGGAAAAATATTTTTAACTTTCCTTTTTGTTTTTAACAAAATTGTTAACAATACTCCAAGAGTTTTCCTATCATTTACCTTCCTATATAAGGTTTACAATTGAAATCGGTAAACCTATTAAAGGAGGTTTAAAATGCCCAAATATACTCCCGAAGAGGTTTTGGCTCAAATTAAAGACCTCGGAATTAAGTTTGTTGACCTAAGATTTTCCGACCTCTTCGGTCAGTGGCAGCACTTAACCATCCCCGCCGAGGAGCTATCCCTATCTACCTTCGAAGAGGGTAGGGGATTTGACGGTTCCTCCATAAGAGGTTGGCAGTCTATTAACGAATCCGACATGCTCGCCAAACCCGACCCCAACACCTTCTTCATAGACCCCTTTGTGCCCGATACAGCAGTTTTAATTTGTGACATATACGAGCCCATAACAGGCGAAAGATACGGAAGGGATACCCGCTACATAGCCCAAAAAGCGGAGCAATATTTAAAAGAAACAGGAATAGGTGATACCGCCTACTTTGGCCCCGAGGCGGAATTCTTCATATTTGATAGCGTAGCCTTCGAAGTAGGCCCCAACTACGCCTATTGGAGAGTTGACAGCGAAGAAGGTTGGTGGAACAGAGGCGTAGACGGAACAGGCTACAAAATCCCCCACAAAAGAGGATACTTCCCCGTGCCTCCTCTGGACAAGACTATGGAACTCCGCAACGAAATGGTTGAAATCCTCGAACAGCTGGGAATTCCGGTAGAACTCCACCACCACGAGGTTGCAACCGCCGGCCAGGCCGAAATAGACATAAGATACGACAGCCTACTAAACCAAGCCGATAAACTCTTCAAATACAAATATGTGGTTAGAAACGTAGCCGCCAGACACGGCAAATATGCCACCTTCATGGCCAAAGTTCTCCCCAACGACAACGGTTCCGGAATGCACACCCACTTTTCCATTTGGAAAAACGGAGAAAACCTATTTGCCGGAAGCGGCTACGCAGGACTATCGGAACTCGCCCTTTGGGCTATAGGTGGTATTATTAAACACGGCCCCGCAATAGCCGCCTTTACCAACCCAACAATAAATTCCTACCGCCGTTTGGTTCCCGGATTTGAAGCCCCCGTAAATCTTGCCTACTCTGCAAGCAACCGTTCCGCAGCGATAAGAATACCTATGTATTCCCAAAACCCCAAGGCAAAAAGAATAGAGGTAAGATTCCCCGATGCAACCTCCAACCCTTACTTGGCGTTCGCAGCAATCTTGATGGCCGCCATCGATGGAATTGAAAACCGCATAGACCCCGGCGAACCCTTCGACAAAGACATTTACTCCCTACCTCCCGAAGAGTTGGAAAATATTCCCCGCTTGCCCGGCTCCCTCGAAGAGGCTATCAAAGCCCTCGAAAACGACTATGAATTCCTACTCAAAGGCGAAGTATTTACCGAAGACCTCATCGAAATGTGGATTGAATCTAAAAGGGCCGAAATTGACGCCCTCAGGTTTACACCCCACCCCCTCGAGTTCGAGCTCTACTTCGATATTTAATAAACCTTTTCTTTCTTTCTTTCTTTCCTTCTTTTCCCTTTTCCGTTTCAAAATAGAAAAAACCTAATAAGGGGAATCTTTAAAGCTCTTCCAACTGTTGGACAATCCTATTAAATATCCTTTCGGGGGATAGACCAACCTTCTCCCTAAGAAGGTTTTGTGCACCGTGGGGAACAAACTCGTCGGGCAGACCGAGATTTAAAACTTTTACCTTTTGGAGGAGGGAATTTTTATTCAACTCTTCGAGGACGGCAGAGCCAAAACCTCCCACAACGGTGTTTTCTTCAACTGTAACCAAAAGTTGGTGTTTTTGAGCCAATTCCTTTAAAAGGTCGGTGTCCAACGGTTTAACAAAACGGGCATTTACCACTGTGGCTTTAATACCCTTTTTCTCTTCCAGCAGCCGTGCCGCCTCCAAGCTCCAAGAAACTGCTATACCCACGGCTAAAATGGCCACTTTCCCATCCCCTTGAGCAAGAATTTCCCAACTGCCTACGGGAATTTCTTTAAAACCTTTTTCTTTTTGTGGACTTTCTACCACCGCACCCCTCGGATACCTAATAGCAAAGGGCCCCTTTTCCCACTTTAGGGCGGTGTAGAGTAAATTCCGCAGTTCTTCCTCATCTTTGGGGGCGGCTATAACCATATTCGGAATACACCTTAAATAGGAAAGGTCGAAAGCTCCGTGGTGGGTTGGGCCGTCTTCGCCCACTAACCCCGCACGGTCTATAGCCAAAACAACCGGCAACTTTTGAAGGGCTATATCGTGGATTATCTGGTCGTAGGCCCTCTGCATAAAAGTTGAGTAGTAGCAAAGCACAGGTTTAAGTCCTTGGGTGGCCAAACCTGCGCTAAAGGTGGCGGCGTGCTGTTCGGCTATACCGACATCAAAAAATCTTTCGGGAAACTTTGACGCAAACTTCGACAAGCCGCTTCCCTCTTTCATAGCGGGGGTTATTGCAACTATCCGTTGGTCTTTTTCGGCCAACTCGACCAACGCGTCGCCGAAGGCCTGCGACCAACTGCGGCTTTTCTTTTTGGCACTTTCGCCCGTTTCCAACTTGTAGGGCCCAACCCCGTGCCACTTTACGGGGTTTTCTTCGGCGGGTTTATAACCCTTTCCTTTAACCGTCCTTATATGGAGCAAAACGGGCCCTTCTATCCTCTTTATGTTTTCCAAAGTTTGAACCAAAAGGGGGATATTGTGCCCATCGATAACCCCTATGTAGTTAAAACCCAGCTCCTCAAAGAGGATTCCCGGAGATATTAACCCCTTTAGGAATTCTTCAAAAAGTTTCATCAACTTTAGGCCGAGTTTAAAGTTGTTTTCCAATAGGCGTTTTATTTTTTGTCTCAAATCTTGGACAAATTTTCCGCTGTAAACCTTATTTAGGTAATTGGAAACGGCCCCCACATTGGGAGAAATAGACATTTCATTGTCGTTGAGGATTACTATAAAGCGGTTGGGTCGAAGTTGGCCCGCGTTATTTAGCCCTTCCCAAGCTTCTCCTCCCGTTAGGGCACCATCTCCGATAACCGCTATAACAAAATCATCCTTTTGCCCCGTTAAATCCTTCCCCTTTCTTATACCGAGGGCCGCCGATATGGAGGTGGAACTATGGCCAACGGTAAAAGCGTCGTAGGGGCTTTCTCCCCGTTTTATAAAGCCCGATATACCCCCATACTGCCTTAAGGAGGGAAACTTCTCCTTTCGGTCGGTCAGGATTTTCCAAGGATAACTTTGATGGCCAACATCCCACACAACCACATCTTTGGGAGGATTAAAAACCCTTAATAGGGCTATGGTTAATTCAACCACCCCCAAGGAGGGCCCTACATGTCCCCCCGTTCGGGAAGTTACTTTAATTATGTAATCCCTAACTTCGGAAGCTAATAAAGGAAGTTCCTCCAAAGGTAGTTTCTTTAAATCCTCCGGCGAACGGTAATTTTTCAAAATCCTGTAATGTTCCCAATCCAACTTATGCCCCCCTAAGGAGTTTGAATTAATTGTTTCACTAAATTTAAAACCTGAAGGAGGTCTATTATGAAAACAAAAAAACTTTTAACGGCTTTGGCTTTATTTGGAAGCTTGGGAATTGTTAACAATAGTTGGGGCGAAACTGTTCAGGAAATTTGTCAAACAACTACCGAAACTTTACCCGGTGCCTTTGCAAACCTTATGTTGGTTTTGGATTATTCGGGAAGTATGAACAATCATATTTATAGAACTTCCCGAAGGTCTACTTATGACAATAACAAGTTATATTTGGGATATTTCGACCCATTTGGGGCTTATATATATGATTCTTCCGTTGGAGCTTATAAAAAAATAGGAAATGCTCATCCCGATTTATTAAGGAGAGGTTATAGCTATCAATTTAGATATAGTTGGCGGCATGGTTTTGGTTTTGGTTTTGGACACCACCATATGTTTGGCAGGCGAGGTATAAGGGTTTATAGCGGTAACTTCCTCAACTGGTACTATATGACAAGAATCGACCTTTTAAGGTTAATTCTTACAGGAGGAAAAACCACTTTTAGTGGAAAAAGTTATGTTGAGTATAAATTTACCTTACCGCAACCTGCTATAACTTACACCTGTCCGCAATATCAAAACGATTTAGTAAAAGATATAATCCTTTTTGGGAAAAGCTTAACCCAGTTAGTCCAGAAAGCTGCAAATGTAGATAGTTTAAATCCCGATGATATTAACCAGAATGTAGCTTCTTGCTTGTATAAATTGGCTTCCGAAGCCAGAAATGTGGATACCACTCAATTGCAAACCGAAATCCAAAATATTTGGAATAATTCCGCTGATTTTGATAGTTTTGTAGAAAGCGAAGGTTTATCTCCACAAGCGTTTAACAATTTCCTAAATAATAGAAATACCGACTATAGAAGTGCTATTTACAACTTGTTAAATGATTTATTTAACAAGGTGGTGTTGTCTACTATAAATTCAGCAACTTTTAAAAATACAGATATAAAAAACTATATACAACAACTAATAGACTATGCAAAAAATGGTTTATATAGTATTGCTAATGAGTTAGGAAATTCCATAGACCCGAACAGGGTTAAAAACACTTTTCTTACAAATATTAATACCTACACAAACACTATTAGAAATAAAATAAGCACCAATTATAGTTACCCTTCTGTAGCATTGGATAAGTTAATCCGGCTATGCGAAAAATTACCAAATTGCCAGTATGATGCCACCCAAAACGCAATTATCTATAAAGCATATGCCCCGCAATTTTTCCTGCAGTTCTACTGCCCTATGTTAGATGCCTTTAACGCTTGGTGGGCCAGACATCGCTTTTTCTGCAGATTTCTACCCCACGGCTACTTAAGAAGAGCATGCCACAACGGAGATGTTCAAATATCCTGCCAAACAGAAACGGGAACTTTGTTTGTAGAACTCCAAGATGGAACGAAAATTTATGCTAACTCCACTATAACTTATAACCCTGCAAATGGACAGGTGGAAGGTTTACTCCAAAGGTTGGAAAAAGTTTCTTATAAACCTCGTGTAGGAGCAGTTTTATATTCCAACCCTTCGGATGATGAAGTTATTAAAGATTGGATTTATCCCGGCTATAGCTACAGCGGTGTTATAGATGTTATAAACAATGAAAATCCGGAAGGAGGAACTCCCACCGGTGAAGCTTTTGATGAAATCAAAAGATATTTCTCGCGGGAAAGCGGCGTTTGGGGCGGTTTTTCCACCAACGATGCAGGATATGTAGACCCCTATACTTTCAGCCTTACAGACCCTGTAACAGGAACCGAAAATACCTACACAGTAGAAAATGCAAAAAACATAAACCTATTAATTTCCGACGGAGCTTGGAATGGACACGGAGATATTTACTACTATCCTCCAAGAAACTGTTTAAACGATAGCGTCCCTATGAAAAACTTACCTGACGTAAATGCTTGGGGTAACTACTGGATATGTGCTATAGACCCTGCTCAGCCTGTTTACAATATGTGGAAAGGTTCAAAAGCTGATTTAGTTAGCGAGCTGAGCGGAAACCAAACTGCAGAGACAATATCGGTTCCCGTATTAATGGATAGCTCCCAAAGCTACGGCTTAAATGCTATGAAAAATATAGCTATAGCGGGCGGTTTTATCGATAAGGATAATGACCAATTACCGGCTGGTTACACTTCCGAACCTCCTAATCCTCAATGCGGAGCCGACCAAGGGCCCCCTTGCGGTTCGTTCGTAGATATTCCTTCTGCCGACAGTGACCCCAACAATGAATGGCACACAAACAGCGGTGAAATAGTTAATTACTACTCGGCCAGCCAACCCTATGACCTTTTGAGTGCATTAGTTAAAAGCTTTGAAAATGCTGTAGGCAAAATTAAAAATGTAACTTGTTACCAGCTTCTAACAGAAAAAGAAATTCCTTCCGCATTCATAGCTAATTATGTTAGAAATACCCTTCAGGAGATTAACTCCTACGTTAATTCGGACAATTTGGACTACTATAAAAAGGCTGCAGAAGCATTACTTAATTTAGTGCATTATAACTTGTATTTAGCTAACTATCCTTATTTAGCAAAAATAGAATTTCTTATAAATCAAATAAATTCCGCAAGCGATGTAACCTCGTTCCAAAATGCAGTAAACAATGCTATTTCTACCGTCTTTCTAAGCTACCGACAAGCATTAATGAATACTTTGAATGCTTTAATTCAAACATTGGAAGAACAAATTCAAAACTCCGGCGGAGAGGTTACAGAAGAAATTCTTAACACCGAAAGGAAAATTGTTAAAACTGTCCGCAATTTAGCAGTTCTATACAATCAAAACCCCGCGGAGGTTACTCAAACTTTGGAAAATAATATAAATAACCCTCAACAGTTCTTAACCGAAACTAAGAATGCCTCCGCAAGCTACAGTGTTCAAATTCTCCTTTGGTTGGAATATTAAAAAAGAAAAAAATTAAACAGTTCCGCTTTCTCTTATCTGTTTTTTGGAAGCTAAATATTCTTTACGAGCCAAAAGTCTATTTAGAGCATCTACATAAGCTTTCACACTCGCCTTAACAATGTCTATATCGCTGGCTCTACCGCTGGCTTTAATACCGTCCAACTCTATAACCACCCTTGCTTCCGCCTGGGCGTCGGTGTTGGGGGTTAAAGCTTTAATGGAATAGTCAACAAATTTGGGATAAATGCCGGTAGCTTTTTGGATAGCCTTTATGGCGGCATCCACCGGGCCATTTCCCGTTTCGGTAGCCGTTTTTTCTTCTCCTTTGAAAAAGACTTTTACCGTAGCCGTGGGGAGAATATTGTTTCCGGTTTGCACCTGCAAATGTTCTAACTTTAAGAAATCCTCTTCGGCGGAAGTTCTAAATTGTTCGTATATTAGGGCTTCCAAATCTTCTTCGTAAATTTCTTTCTTTTGGTCGGCTAAGGCTTTGAATTTTTCAAATAGGCGGTTTAGGGTTTCTTCGTCCACTTCATAACCCAACTCTTGGAGCTTTGCTTTTAAAGCATGCCTACCCGAGTGTTTACCTAAAACTATTTTGGATTTGGGAAAACCTACATCTTCGGGACGCATAATTTCGTAGGTTTCTCTTTTAGCCAATACGCCGTGTTGGTGTATGCCGCTTTCGTGGGCAAAGGCGTTGTCTCCCACAATAGCCTTGTTAGGCTGGACAAAGGTTCCCGTAATTCGGCAAAGTAGGCGGGAGGTTTTATATAGCTCTTTTGTATTCACTTGGGTATACAAACCTTTAAAGTGGTCTTTGCGAACATTTAAAGCCATTACCACCTCTTCCAAAGCTGCGTTTCCCGCCCTTTCGCCGATACCGTTTATAGTGCATTCAACTTGCCTTGCCCCTGCCAAAACAGCCATTAAAGAGTTTGCGGTGGCCAAGCCCAAATCGTCGTGGCAGTGAACGGAGATTATTGCTTTATCTATATTGGGAACATTGTCTTTTATATCCTTTATAAGCTGATAAAACTCGTCGGGAATTGCATATCCCACGGTGTCGGGAATATTAATTACCGTAGCGCCGGCTTTTATAACTTCTTCAATAATTTTGTAGAGAAAATCCCTTTCGCTACGGGTAGCATCTTCGCATGAGAATTCCACATCGTCGGTAAAGTTCCGTGCGAATTTTACAGCTTTAACGGCCCTTTCCAAAACCTGTTCGGGCTCCATTTTTAGTTTGTATTTCATATGTATAGGAGAGGTAGCTATAAAGGTGTGTATTCTTTTCCTTTCGGCTGGCTTCAAAGCGGTTGCGGCTGCCTCTATATCCTTTTCCAAAGCCCTCGCTAAGGAACAGATTGTTGGGCCTTTAACCTCTTTTGCTATTAGATTTATAGCTTCCCAGTCCCCTTTGGAAGCCGCAGCAAAACCTGCCTCTATTATGTCAACATTTAATTTTGCCAACTGGTGGGCCATTTGAAGTTTTTCTTGGGTTGTCATAGAAAAGCCTGGGGCCTGCTCACCGTCACGGAGAGTTGTATCGAAAATATAAACTTTTTCACCCTTTCCTTCTTGTGGTGCGGTCATTTTATACCTCCCAAATTGGGGTTTTTTATTACTACCTTCGAAGGTTTTAACTTAACAGTATATGTTTCAAGCAACTATGAATTTTGTTATTTACTTTTGCAGTTGCAAATAGTTAGCAAAAAGTTAAAGGTATAAGAAAGATAAAAACCTCTAAGGTAATAAATAATCAAACATTTTGAGGCCCCTATATTAAAACCCTATGGTGGGCAACAAAATAAAAACCGAATTTGTGGTCCTCGAAGGTAATTCGGTGGAAATTACTTCCAAGTTAAATGAAATTCTTGACGCCCTCCAAGAAGCGGGTGCGGTTATAAAAGACATTAAAGTTAATTACACCAAAGAGCACGGATTTGATGGGTTTTTGGTGGCTTATACAATAGTTATGGAAGTTCCAAAAGAAATGGAATTGGAAGCCTAAGGAATTTGTTTTAAAAGGAAAAAGAAAGAATTAATCCACAGGTTTGGCGTCTATGGCATCGTCACCTTTGTTGTCCTTTTTATCCTCGTTGTCTTTTTTCTCTTGAGGCTTTTGTTCTGGGGTTTTGGCTTGCTCTTGGGCTAATTTATAGAGTTTTTCGCTGTACTTTCCGGCAATTTGTTGAACTTTTTGAATTTGTTTTTCCACCTCTTCGGGTTCGGTAGCTTCATCGATAACTTTGCGACTTTCGGCAACAAGCTGTTGAAGTTCTTTTTGTTCCTCGGGTGTAAATTTATCGGCCGCCTCCCTTAGGAGTTTTTCTATGGGATACACCAGTTGGTCAAGTTGATTTTTCAACTCCACGAGCTTTTTCTTTCTTTCATATTCCTCTTTGTGTTTTTCATATTCTTCCAACATTTTTTGGACTTCTTCTTCGGTCAACCCGCTGGAGGGTTGTATGGTTATCGATTGACTTTTTCCGGTAGCTTTATCTTTGGCGGTTACATGTAGTATTCCATCGGCGTCTATATCGAAACAAACTTCTATTTGGGGCACTCCTCGAGGTGCGGGGGGAATTCCCGACAATATGAAACTACCTAAGAATTTGTTTTCTTTGGCAATGGGACTTTCTCCTTGGTAGACCTTAATTTCCACTTCGGTTTGGTAGTCTCTAACTGTTGTGAAGGTTTCGCATTTTCGCACCGGTATGGGGGTGTTCCGAGGTATTAAAACGGTCATAGCCCCGCCCATAGTTTCAATTCCCAGCGATAGAGGAGTTACGTCGATTAGCAGAACGTCCTTTTTCTCGCCGCTCAATATGCTACCTTGGATTGCGGCACCTACAGCCACAACTTCGTCGGGGTTAACCCCTTTGTGGGGCTCTTTTCCGAAGAACTCTTTAATTTTTTTCTGAACTAAAGGTATTCGGGTTGAACCTCCCACCAAAACGATGTCGTCTATATCTTCGGGTTTTAGTTTGGCATCGGCCAAAGCCCTTTTTACAATCTCTATGGTGCGGTCGACGATATCCTCTATCATTTGTTCGAGGCGGGCTCGGGTTAGCTTTTTCTGTAGGTGCAACGGTTGCTTGGTTTCGGGGTCTATAGTAATGAATGGTAGCGATATCTCCGTTTCCATTTTGAAAGATAGCTCTTTTTTAGCCTGTTCGGCGGCCTCTTTTAATCTCTGAAGGGCGGTGCGGTCTTGGCGGAGGTCGATACCTGTTTCTTTTTTAAACTCCTCGATTAGCCATTCCATTATCCTTTCGTCGATGTTGGCACCACCCAAAAAGGCGTCTCCTGCGGTTGCTTTTACTTCGATTACGCCGTCGCCGCCTTCAAGTATGGAAACGTCAAAGGTTCCGCCACCGAAGTCGTAAACCAAAATTTTAGCCTCTTTCTTCTTATCCAATCCGTAGGCCAATGCGGCCGCTGTAGGCTCGTTTAGAACCCTAACCACTTCCAAGCCGGCCAATTTACCGGCCATTTTTGTGGCCTGACGCTGTCTTTCGTTAAAGTAGGCGGGAACGGTTATCACCGCTTTTTTTACCTCTTCCCCTAAATATTGTTCGGCCGCCTCTTTGAGCTTTCTCAAAATGTGGGCCCCAACCTCTTCCGGACGAACCAATTTCCCGGCGTTGGGAATATCGAAGGCCGCGTCGCCCTTTTCGTCGGGAACAACTTTATAGGAAACTTTATTTGCTATATCTTTAACTTCCTCATATTTCCTTCCTATAAACCTTTTGCTTTCGTAGACTGTATTTTGCGGGTCTAAAATAGCCCTTCTTTTGGCAGGCTCGCCAACCAAAATTTCCTTTTCTTTAGTCCACGATACTACCGAGGGGGTTATTCGGTTTCCCTCTTGGTTTTGTATTACAACAGGCTCGCCACCAACAACAACCGAAACCACCGAGTTGGTGGTTCCCAAATCTATACCGATGATTTTTTCACCCATTTTGGCACCTCCCCTTTTCTCTGTTTGGAGTTATCAGATTTTAAATATACACCTTTAGTGGGTTTTTATAAATTTACTTAATACGATTTTTTTGAAGGGTATCCACGGAAAAGATTTTTTGCTAATCCCTAGCTTGACAAAACCTTTATCAACTCTATCTTTAACTTGTAAATAATTGACGGCAATATAAAAAGGGAGGAAAAAGATGTTCAGCGAAAATATGCTTTCTAAGAAGGCCAAAGAATATTTAAATTTGGCTAAAGAAATAGCAAAAAAATATAAAGACTATAAAGCCGACACCGACCACCTACTTTTGGCCTTTCTCTCGGATAAAGAAAGCCCTCTTTACAAAATAATAGAAAAAAGGGGTATAGACACCAAAAACCTCCGCCAACAGATAGTTTCCCACTTGGAACAACTCTACGAACAAATAGACAAAGCGGTAGAAAGTGAAGCCCAAAGACTGATAAACCTTCGTGCCGAAATAATCCGTATAAAAAGCGATATTGCCCAACTGCAGCAGGAACTCCAAGCTTTAGAAAAGGAAAAGAAACGCTTGCAAAAGGCTTTAGCTGAAGCCCGTCGTTGGGGTGACTGGTTCGAAGAACAAACCATAGCCTTGGAACTCCAAAGGTTGGAAGCTCTTGAGCAAAGCTATATAGCCCAACTCAAGCAGGTTGAAGAAAGCCTTTCCCAGGTTTTTGACCGCGAAGCGGTAAGAAAATTTTTAGAAGGAAAACTATCCATAGACGGATTGGTGAAAACAGCTTTGGAAAAATCTCCTTTAATAGAGCAACTAAAAGAAATAGGCGTATCCCCCGATAGGGTTATAGCCAAAATTGCCGCCAAAGTTTTCGGAAGAAAACCCAAAGAAATCGATTACGCCGAATATTTAATAAAAGTCCTTGAAAAGGCCGAAGATAAGGCCGTTTCTGAAAAAGAGAGCGAAATTAAACCCTATCACATTGCCGCGGCCTTAATAGAGGCCAAAGATTACTTAGCAGGAAAACTTTTAGAACAAATATTTGGAGGAGGTAAGGAAGCTATGAAAGATATGACCCAAGAACTTAAAGAGGAAGAAAAATCTGCCCTCGAAAGGTTTACCGTAGATTTAACCCAACTGGCTAAGGAAGGTAAATTAGACCCCGTCGTAGGTAGGGAAAAAGAAATTAACCAAACTATAGAGGTTCTTCTCCGTAGGAAAAAGAACAATCCCGTATTGGTGGGAGATGCCGGTGTAGGTAAAACAGCCATAGTGGAAGGATTGGCCCAAAAAATAGTAAACAAGGAAGTTCCCCCCGAACTGCAGGATAAGAGAATTCTCGCCCTCGATATGGCCGCCCTAATGGCGGGAACCAAATACCGCGGAGAATTCGAAGAGAGACTCAAAAAACTGCTCGACGAGGTTAAAAAAGAAGGAAACGTCATCCTCTTTATTGACGAAATCCACACCGTAGTGGGTGCAGGTAAGGCCGAAGGTGCCATGGATATGGCCAACATTATGAAACCCGCTTTGGCCCGTGGTGAAATAAGGGTAATCGGAGCAACCACCGTAGATGAATACAGAAAATACATCGAAAAAGACCCCGCACTGGAAAGAAGATTCCAACCCATCTATGTGGAAGAACCTTCGGTAGAAACAACTATCGAAATTTTGAAAGCTCTAAGACCTAAGTTCGAACAACACCACCAAGTTAAGATTTCCGACGAGGCTATCGAAGCTGCCGCGAAATTAACCCACCGCTATGTAACCAACCGCAAACTCCCCGACAAAGCTATCGACGCTTTAGACCAAGCCTGTGCAAGGAAAAAACTTTCTGTGGTAATGCCTCCGCCCGAACTGCAGGAAATTGAAAGAAAACTAAAACAAATCGAGGAAGAAATTGTAGAAGCTAACCTCAAAGGTGATTACGAAAGGGAAGCAGAACTCAAAATTAAGAAAATTGAACTGGAAAAGAAAAAGAACGAACTGCTTAAAAAATACGGCTCTGTGGAAGCCCGCATTAACGCAATCAAAGAAGAAATCAAAAAGGTTGAAGAGGAGATTAAAAAGGCCGTAGAAGCGGGCGATGTGGATAAGGAATATGAACTTAAAAAACGCCTAATAGAGTTGGAGAAAGAACTAAAGAAATTGGAAAAACAAAAGGCCAACGAAGTGGTTGTAACCTACGACGATGTTGCCGCCGTGGTATCCGAATGGACAGGCATACCCGTATCCAAGCTAAAAGAGGAAGAAAAACAAAAGCTTCTAAAATTGGAAGATGAACTTCATAAGCGTGTAATAGGCCAAGACCACGCGGTTAAAGCCGTAGCCGAAGCCATCAGAAGGGCAAGGGCAGGCCTAAAAGACCCCAAACGTCCCATAGCCAGCTTCATGTTCCTCGGGCCCACCGGTGTAGGTAAAACCGAATTGGCAAAAGCGTTGGCCGAACTCCTATTTGGCGATGAAGACGCAATGATTAGATTAGACATGTCCGAATTCAAAGAGGAACACTCGGTGGCCAAACTAATCGGAGCTCCCCCCGGCTATGTTGGTTACGAAGAAGGCGGAAAACTTACCGAGGCGGTAAGAAGAAAACCCTATTCGGTCATACTCTTGGATGAAATAGAAAAAGCCCACCCCAGGGTATTTGACTTATTCCTCCAAGTGTTGGACGATGGAAGATTAACCGACTCCAAAGGTAGAACCGTAGACTTTAGAAACACCGTAATAATAATGACCTCCAACGTAGGTAGCCAATATCTGCTAAATATCCCCCTCGACGCCGACGAGGAAACTTTAGAAAGGGAATTCGAAAAGGCCAAAGAAAAAGTTCTCGAAGAACTAAAAATGAGATTCCGACCCGAATTCCTAAACCGTATTGACGAAATAATCACCTTTAAACCTCTAACAATGAAAGAGCTATTGCAAATCGTAGACCTCCTAATAAAACGCGTTAACGAAAGGTTGGCGGATAAGAATATGAAAATAGAACTAACCGAAGAGGCCAAAAAAGAATTGGCCAGAAGAGGTTACGACCCTGCCTTCGGAGCAAGGCCTCTTAGAAGGACCATCCAAAAATACATAGAAACCCCCTTGGCGGACATGATACTGGAAGGAAAATTCAAAGAGGGCGACACCATAGTGGTAGACTACGACAAGGAAAAGAAAGAGTTTGTATTCCTCAAAAAGGAGGAATTTGAAAAACAGAAACAGCAAAAGGAAGAAAAGAAAGATAAAGACCAAAAGAAGGAAGAGGATAAAAAATAATCCCCTTTAAGGTTCTTTTTTTATTCCTCATTTCGTTCTTCAATTTCTAAAACTAAAGGTGCGTGGTGAATTCCTAAACACTCTCGGAGTTTCTTTATAAAAAATTTCTTGTAGTGTTCCTTCCAAGCCTCTTTTTTGTTGGTGATAACCACTATGGTAGGGGGGCGATTTTTCTTCTGGAAGGCGTAATAAACTTTGGTCGGTTTTCCTCGGTAAGAAGGCGGGGGATTGTCGCGAATTATTTTTCTGATGCAGTTGTTAACAAAGGAAGTCTTATGCTGTTTGTTGTAATCCTCCCAAACTTTGTCGATAGCTTTAAAGAGATTTTCCAAACCTTCGCCTGTTTTGGCCATAGTGTAAACAACAGGTGCGTAATCTACAAAAAATAACCTTTTCTTAACCTGCTTTGTTGCCTCTTCGGGGGGAATCGGTAGAAGGTCTACCTTATTCACATCGATAACCAAACCTTTACCTCGCCTTTGGATTAGGCCGGCTAAGCGTTGGTCTTGGTGGGTAACGCCCTCTTTACCGTCAATAACCAAAACACAAATATCGGCGCGGTCTATAGCGTTTAAGCTACGGTTTACCGCAAAAAACTCCGTTCCATAGTCCACATTGGAAGGTCTTCTAATACCGGCGGTATCTATAAATAGATACTTTTTACCGTTTCGTTCAACCAACATATCTATAGCATCGACGGTGGTTCCCGCAATTGGAGAGACTATAGTTCTTTCGTCGCCAACTATTTTGTTAAACAACGATGACTTACCCACGTTGGGACGTCCAACCAGTGCAATCTTGGGAATGTTTTTTAATTCTTCCTTCTGTTTTTCTTCTTCCTCAGGTTCTACTGTAGAGGTAGGAATTTCCTTTGTTAGGTCTTCTAATAAGTCGCCCAACCCGGTGCCGTGAATAGCGGAAACGGAATAGTATCCTTTGAAAGGGAATTTGTAGAAATCATAAATGTTCTCTTCGGCCTTCTTACTGTCAACTTTGTTGATAACTACATAAACCTTATCTTTGTAGGGCATTAGCATTTGGGCGATTTGTTCATCGAGGGGGGTTAAGCCTTCTTTTCCGTCCACCACAAATAGTATGGCGTCGGCGTCGGGTAGTTCCTTCTGAACTTGCTCCCTAACTTTGGGCAGGAAAAAGTCGTCCACGTTGGGCATATAACCGCCTGTGTCTACCAATTTGAAAACTTTGTTTTGCCATTTGGCTATATCCTCCAACTTATCGCGGGTTACCCCCGGTTTATCCTCCACTACCGCTTTTCTTTTTCCTATTAGTTTGTTGAAGAGTGTGGATTTCCCTACGTTGGGCCTTCCCACTATTACAACCTTTCCAAGTTTACCTTTTTGTTTTTCCTCTTTGGTTGTTTGCTTATTTTTTTCACCCATCAAGGAAGGAAAAATTAGTTCCAAAAGTGGGTTTTACAAAATTTTCTTCCCTCGGTTCGACCATTAAAAACCTTCGGTGGAATTATCATTTTTTCCTTTGATGGAAAAAATTAAAGTTGCCCTATTACTAAGCGGATTTGAAGGATTTTCCGACCTTCACCTTATAGAGAGCATTAAAACGCTTTTGCCCGATTCGAAATTCGAACTTAAAACTTTCAAAATAGATACCGCCAACGTGGCAAAAACAGTTAAGGAAATTGAAGATTTCAAACCCCTTTTTGGGATAGATTTCAACACCAAAGGCATTATATGGGGTCAAAAGGAAAATGAAAAGAAACCTCTGCATGAAGTTTTAGGTTTTGTCCACTTTACGGTTTTTACCGAAGACCCTCTATTTCATGTAGAAAATATCTTTAACCTCCGCGGTAGCACAAACACCGTATTTTTAATTACCGACCTTAGATATGGTGAATTTTTAGCCTCCTTAGGTTTTCAAAACATCTTTTATTTCACCCCCTGTGTAAATTTAAGGTTGATACCGCCCAAAGGGGAAAAAGATATTAACTTGGTGTTTGCCGGCGATGCGGTCGACCCTGCCCTAATAGTTGAAAGCTGGTCGCAGGTAATGGACCAAGCGGTTAGGGATTTTGCCGTCGAGGTGGGAGAATTTTGCTTCCGCAACCCCGAAATAATACCCGCCCTGGCTGTGGAATACTTGCTACCGCTGATGAACCCCCAATTTCAAGAAAGCTTTAACAAATTCCGTCAGGAAAATCCTAAAGCCTACTTTGCATTTCTGGCCCACATTTCCGCTTACACCACCGCACGGCGAAATTGGTTTATCTTAAACTTCCTCGAAGGAACGGAGCTAACAATAGTGGGAAGGGCCGAAGGAGCTTTGCCCGAAGGCTTTAGCGTAGCCCAAATTACCTCCTTCGAAGATAGGGTCTCCTATTTCAACCGGGCAAAAATGGTATTGACCGCCTTCCCTACCTTTGTGCCCAGTTCCATAGGCTTCACTCCCTTAGAAGTGGCCGCCTGTGAAACCGCCTTAATGATTAATTTCCGCTCTACGCTACCCAGCTTCTTCAAACCTCAAGAAGAGGTAATTGCTTACAACCCCCTCGACCGTATGGATATTGAAGAAAAGCTGCTCTTCTATATGGAAAATGACGAGGACAGACAACTGATAGCCCAAAACGCCTATAAGGCTATTAGGGAAAGGTTTGTTTGCAAAGACCGCATAGAGTTCATAAAGAATTTAATGAGCAATATCCACGCCCAGATTTTACAGGAAAAAATAGCCTCCCAACAGGGGGATAACAACCAAGAACCCCGTTCCTTTAATTGATTCTTTCCTTAAGTTTTTCCCCTTTATGGACTTTTAAAACATTTACCCTGCTGTTGGAAAATTTTTTTATTCCTTTTAAAGGTTTTGCATTAATTTAAAAAAAAAGCCCCAAGGAAGGGCTGAAATTTATTCAACCTACCTTTGCCAAAAAATACCATTCCGGAAACTCTACAATACAATTTTTGCAACTCTAAAAAACCCTACAGGGAGGTTCCTATCGATGGAATTAAAAGAAAACCAAACCAAAAGGCGGGTTGAATTTACCGATGTAACCTGCCGAGATGGAATTCAAAGTTTATTAGCCACCAGAGTAAGAACCGAGGATTTACTTCCCGCGGTAGAAAAACTCGATAAATGCGGTTTTTGGTCTTTGGAAGTTTGGGGCGGTGCAACCTTTGACGTCTGCCTACGCTATCTAAAAGAAGACCCTTGGGAAAGACTAAAAAAATTCCGTGAAGTGGCCAAAAACTCCCGCCTTGAAATGCTAATAAGAGGCCAATCGTTGGTCGGTTATAAACACTACCCCGACGATGTGGTGGACGCTTTTGTTAAAAAGGCCATCGACGACGGTATAGATGTGGTTAGAGTTTTCGACGCCCTAAATGATGTTCGAAATATGGAAAGGGCTATAAAATCGGCAAAGGAGGCGGGGGCCATAGTAAAAGGAGCCATTTCCTACACAATAAGCCCCGTTCACACAATTGATAAGTATGTAGAAATAGCCAAACAGTTGGCCGACCTAAATGTTGACATCATCTCCATAAAGGATATGGCGGGGCTCCTCTCTCCAAAAGTGGCCTACGAACTTATTAAAAGACTAAAAGAAGAAATAGGCTTGCCCGTTCATCTGCATGCCCAAACCACCTCGGCCTTGGCAATGATGACCTACCTAAAGGCCGTTGAAGCCGGCGTCGACATAATAGACACCGATACCTATTCGATGTCGCTCCAAACCGCCCACCCCACCGGAGAAACAATGATTTACGCCCTAAGGGAATTCGGCTACGAAATACCCGTGGACATGCAGAAATACAAAGAAGTGGGCGACTATATGGTTGAAGTAAGAAAGAAATACAAAAAATACGACGTAGCACCCCCGTGGCCCGATGTAGATGTTTTAATCCACCAAATTCCCGGCGGAATGATTACCAATTTCATGTCCCAACTGAAGGAACAGGGATTGGAAGATAAACTAAACGAGGTACTGGAAGAGGTTGTTCGGGTTAGGGAAGATTTAGGATACCCTCCCTTGGTAACACCCACCTCCCAAATAGTGGGAACCCAGGCCCTAATGAATGTGATTCACGGAGAGCGTTATAAAGTAATAACCAAGGAAGTTAAGGACTACGTGAAAGGTCTATACGGTAGACCCCCCGGCCCTATAAAAGAAGAACTAATCAAAAAAATTCTCGGCGACGAGAAACCTATCTACGACATAAGACCGGCCGACCTATTGCCTCCTATGTTGGACAAAATTAAAAAAGAGGCAATAGAAGCCGGGGCCCGCAGCGAGGAAGATATACTTTCCTATGCTATATTGCCCGTTGTAGCAAAAGAGTTCTTCGAATGGCGGGAAAAATTCGAAAAGGGAGAAGTTCCTCCCCCCGAAGTGGAGGAAAGCCTCGAGGAAGTTCCCCAAGAATGTTTGGCTCCCTACGAATTCCAAGTTACCGTTCACGGCGAAACCTACCACATAGAAATTGCGGGCGTCGGAGAAAGAACCCCTTCGGGTAGACCCTACTTTATAAGAATTGACGGAAAACTTGAGGAAGTAATGGTTCAACCCATTAGGGAAGCCCAAGTAATGAGCGGCGGCTTTACCGAAACACCCGAAGGAACAATAGCGGTAGGTAAAAGACCCAAACCCAGGGGTATTGGAGACGTTTCTTCCCCCGTATCCGGAAAAGTTACCGAAATTAAAGTTAACGTTGGTGACAAAGTTAAAGAGGGCGATGTTCTCCTAATAGTGGAAGCTATGAAAATGGCTAACGAAGTTCACGCCCCCGTTAGCGGAACTGTTGAGGAAATCCTCGTTAGGGTAGGTGAACAGGTAAACCCCGACGAGGTTCTAATAAGAATAAAACCCGAAAAGTAATAAAAAACTTCTTTTTTTGGATTTTATCTTTGCCTTCTTATGGTCTTACAAAGAATTTACGCTGTTAGCTTTTAATTACTTATGTCCGCCCAAGAGCTAAAAAAACAAATCTGGCATGAAGCCCAAAAAATAAAAGAAGAGTTAATTCTATGGCGTAGACATATCCACCAATTTCCCGAATTATCGGGGGAAGAATACAACACCGCCGAATTTATTGTTAAAAAACTCAAAGAGTTCGGTATAGAGGAAATTTATCCCCACTATGCCGATACCCCTTCGGTTGTAGCCTACATAAGAATGGACAATAATGCTCCCACCGTAGCCCTAAGGGCCGATATAGATGCCCTTCCCATAGAGGAAAAGAACGAGGTTCCCTACAAATCCAAAATAGAAGGGGTAATGCACGCCTGCGGACATGATGCCCATACCGCTATGGTTTTGGGTGCGGCCAAAATCCTACAAAAATTTAAAGACCGATTAAAAGGAAATGTAAAGCTAATCTTCCAATCGTGCGAAGAAAATCCGGCCTGCAGCGGTGCCAGAAAGTTGGTCGAGCATGGGGTTTGCGACGACATTTCGGTGATTTTTGGCCTTCACGTATACCCCGAAATAGAAAGCGGCAAAATTGGGGTTAGAAAAGGCCCGATGATGGCAGCCGCCGATTTTTTCCGTGTAAGGATAATAGGGAAATCGGCCCACGCATCCAAACCCCATATGGGAATAGACCCCGTATTGATAGCCGCCCAAGCAATAAATACTATTCACCACATAGTGAGCCGCAAAGTTAACCCTTTCCAACCGGTGGTTGTAACAATAGGGAAAATCCGCGGAGGGTATGCTCCCAACCAAATACCCGACGAGGTAGTTTTTGAAGGAACAGTCCGAACCTTCGATGAAAATATCCGCAAACAAGTTAAAAATTGGATAGAAAAGGCGGTTTGGGGAACAACCCTTTCCTACGGCGGGGCCTACAAATATGAATACATAGAAGGTTACCCTCCGGTGATAAACGATGAAAAGGTTACCGAATTCGGGATTAAAGTTATAAAGGAACTACTCGGGGAGGAAGGTTTTGTAGAGATTTCCGAACCCAGCATGGGGGGTGAAGATTTTGCCTTTTACCTTAAAAAGGTGCCGGGAGCCTATTTTAGGTTGGGAATAAGGAACGAGAAGAAAGGAATAATTCACCCCTTACACAGTTCAAAGTTTGACATAGACGAGGACACCCTCCCCATAGGGGCGGGATTTTTGGCTTACCTAGCCTACCGATGGTTGGAAGAACACAATTAAACCCTTTTTAGTCTATTTTTAATTTTTCTCCATAAATAGGTTTTTAAGTATTTGGGCTACCTTTTGGGGAGAATGTTTAATGAAATTATCGTCATCCCCTATAAGGTCTTCGGCAATTACTTGGATATTGTGGCGTGCGAATTTTGCAACGTCGGGAACAACCGGTTCCTGACCCTCTTTTAAATATCTTTTCAAAAGTCGATAGTAGGGCATACGGGTATTTACTATGGCTATATCGGGATAAGGGAGGCCGGTAATTTCTACAAATTTTTGCACGTGGTCGAAGGCTGAAAAACCGTCCGTTTCGCCCGGTTGGGTCATAGCATTAACTATGAAAATCTTTTTAGCTTTGGACTGTTTATAGGCTTGCTTAATGTCCTCTATAAGGAAGTTGGGGATTATGCTGGTGTAAAAACTACCCGGCCCTACAATAATATAGTCGGCCCCCAGTAAGGCTTCCACCGTATCGATAGGAGCTTTAACCTCTCTGGGTTCCAGCCAAATTTCAACTATTTTTTTACCGCTCTTTTTCGCATATTCGGGAATTTTGTCCTCTCCTCTTATTACTTGTCCGTTGTCGAACTTTGCGACCAAATGAACGTTTTCTATAGTTGAAGGTAATATTTCACCTGCCGTTTTCAAAATTTGGCAAGAGTATCTAACCGCATCTAAGAAATTGCCCGTTATCTGGGTTAAGGCGGTTAGAAACAAATTTCCAAATGCGTGTCCTTTTAATTCTCCCTCCGTAAAGCGATATTGAAACAACTCTTTAAGAAGCTCCTCGCTTTCGGCCAACGCCACTATGCAGTTCCTTATATCTCCGGGGGCGGGAATATTGTAATCCTTCCTGAGCCGTCCTGTGGAACCTCCCGAATCGGCTACGGTAACCACCGCATTTAAATCTTTAATAATTCCTTCTTTAACCAGAATTTTCAAAGCCTTCAACAGGAAGGATAAGCCTGTTCCACCACCGACCGCTGTAACTTTCATAGGAAAAGTATTAACCCCAACAGATATTAAAAATATTTTTTCCAATCGATGGAGCTAAAAGAAGCACAATTCCAACAAAAGGTAGAAGAAGTTTTAAAAGCTCTCGAAGGGGAAAATTATCTTGTAGAACCCCAAAGGTTGAAAAAATTGGTCGAAATCCTCCTAAGGCGACAAAAGGATTTAGTCCTTTTTTCGGAAAATGTTAAAAATGAACATAACTTTTCCGCCCTTATAAGAACCGCCGACGCCGTAGGGGTGTTGAATATTTATTACACCTACGACGGTAATAAAACAAAAATTTACAACGAGCATATAACCATGGGTTCCCATAAATGGGTTTTCCTTCATAAGGTAAATAATGCGGTGGAAACCTTAAAAAAACTCAAAGAGGAAGGTTTTCAAATAGTTGCCACACGGTTGGCTGAAAACTCTCTCCATTTTAGGGAAGTGGACTATACCAAACCTACCGTTGTAATAGTCGGTAACGAACTGGATGGGGTTAGCGAAGAGGTTGCCCAAGTGGCGGATTTTAATGTGGTAATACCCATGTATGGCATGGCCCAAAGTTTAAATGTTTCGGTAGCCACGGCCGTTATACTTTACGAAGCCCAACGTCAAAGGGAAGCTAAAGGAATGTATGAAAAACCCCAACTAACCTTGGAGGAAATTAAAACTATTCTCCGAAAATGGGCTTATGAGGATATTATCGAAGACCGCAAAAGGGTTTAAAACTTCAAACCAAAGAAAGTTTATTTGATAATTAAATAAACACGATGGATATAGCAACCCTTATCGGTATAATTGCGGCTTGGGTTCTCATATTCCTTTCTATAAAAATATCCGGAGGATTGGGCGGTTTCATAAATATTCCTTCGGTAGTTATCGTTTTCGGTGGTGTATTTTCTTCCCTTCTAATAGCCTTCCCTTTGGGGGATTTTATTAAAGGTATAAAAGCCTTTTTTAAAGCAATATTTCCGCGAGTCCCTTCCTTTGAAGAAGAAGTTGCCTACATTGTTAGCATAGCCCAGAAAGCAAGAAGGGAAGGAATACTATCGCTGGAAAACGACCTGCCCGAATACTATTCCCACGACCCTATGCTGGGCGACGCTATAAAAATGCTGGTGGACGGTGCCGACGCCGAAACCATAAAAAAGGTCGTTGAGGCTATGCTGGAAAACGAAGAGAAAAAATGGCAGTTGGAAATCCAATTTTGGGAATTGTTTGCAAACTTAGCCCCCGCCTACGGAATGATAGGAACGCTCATTGGTCTTATTCAAATGTTGAAAAATTTAAATGAACCTTCCAAACTCGGCCCCGCTATGGCGGTTGCGTTGGTTACAACTTTATACGGAGCGGTCTTGGCAAACGTTTTTGGAACCCCCATAGCCAATAAACTAAGGGTTTATGCCGATAAAATTCTCTTGGTGAAACAACTTTACGCCGAAGGTATAGTTATGATTGTGGAAGGAGAAAACCCCAGGGTTATAGCTCAAAAATTGGCATTGCTGGCCGGCATAGAGAGCGAAGAGGTTGTTTAAGACTTTCTCCAATTTCTGAATATTTAGAAGGCACGAATATTTTTTACCCCCCTCCATTAATTTTTAATCTTTTTTTAGAGGTTTTTCCATGGAGAAGAAAAAGAAAAATAGACGCTGTCCTCCCTATCCTCTGTGGATGCTTACCTACTCCGACCTGGTTACTTTGCTTTTAACTTTTTTCGTTTTCCTCTTCTCTATGAGCACCATCTCACCCGAAAAATTCGCCCAGTTTATAAGAACACTTCAAATTTTTTGGGGAATTCAACCTTACAAGGTAGAAAAACCCACGGGATTGGAAAATCCACCAATCGAACCGTTATTTAAACTGTATCCTCGATTAGAAAGATGGTCGGCAGCCGAAATAGCAGCATCAAAGGCCGTCGAGGTTTTAGAAAAAGGAGGAATTAAAGTCGATTTCCTTGTAAAGGAAAAAGAATTCGTAATCCGTATCCCTGCCGACAACCTTTTTGGAGAAGGCCAATATATACCTAATCCCAAATATTTACCCCTCTTGAAGGAAGTTTGTAAAATCTTAAAAGCCCGCAATTTGGATTTACTAATAGAGGGCCATACCGACAATAGGCCTATTTATAAGTATCCTCTTATAGTGGATAATTGGGATTTATCCCTCTTAAGGGCTATCACAATAGTTCAATATTTCCTTAGGTGGGGTTATCCAAAAGATAAACTTTCGGCGGCAGGCTATGCCGATACCCACCCAATAGCATCCAATAAAACACCTCAGGGAAGGGCCAAAAATCGCAGAATAGAAATTGTTATAAAAGTAGGAAAAGAAGCTTATTGAGGTTTGAACATGAACAGAAAAAGTAAACAAGAGGAGTGCAAGAAACCGCCCCTTTGGCTAACCACTTACGGCGACCTTATGACCCTTTTATTAACTTTTTTTGTTTTTCTTTTTTCTTTGTCGGTTATAAACATTACTAACTTTTCCCGTTTTATTTCCTTTTTCTATTTTGGAAAGGCCCCCCTGCCGCCGGTTTCTATAGTCCCGCCTTTCGTTCCGCAAAGATACACACTATTGGCTTACCGGGCGGAAGTTTTACTAAGAAAAATCTATCCCTACAATGTTTTCAAAGTAATTATTTCCAGAAATAACGTAACAATTCGTTTTCCTCTCGATATAAGCGTTGAGGAAGGGGATTTTAAATTAAAACCCCGCTTTAAGGAAGCTTTAATAAAGTTAATACCTCTGTTTAAGGAAATAAAAGCTCCATACCGTTTGGTTGTTGTAGGTTATACCTACCCTCACGAGGAACCTAAATATAAATGGCTCCACTGTAAGGAAAAAATAACCTCCGAATGCGACCAATGGCTTTTGTCGGCTAAAAGGGCTACCGAGGTAGTTAGATTCTTGATAGCCCACGGAATGGATAGAAATAAATTAGTTGCCCAAGCTATGGACAGTTTAAATCCCCTCTACACAGGCAAAAATAAAGAATTGTTAAGAAAAAATGCCCGTGTAGAACTGCAAATTAGATTTTCCACCGAGGAGTATGTAAAAGGGGTTCCCCCTCAAAAACCTCTAAAACAGATAGTGCCTATTCCCGAACTTCAAAATCTTTTAAATTCCACGGCAGGTTCTATAAAAAACTAATCCAAGTAAGGAGAATGTAATTTAATCTTCCTGCTGTTCTAATATTTTCTTGCACTCTATGCAGTAAATTGCCACAGGGCGGGCCTTTAACCTTTCAAAGCTAATGGGCTTTCCGCAGTTTTCACAAATTCCGTAAGTTCCCGCCTCGATTTTTTTTAAAGCATATTCCACCTTTTTAAGGTAAAGAGTCTCCCTTTCCCTTAAACGGAACTGGTTAAACCTTTCCATCTCCCAATCGGCATGGTCTATTTCATCCCCGACCTCGGTGGAAACTTTGGAACTTTCACTTTCGTGGAAGGTTTTTAACCTTTGGAGAACTTCCCTTTTTCGTTGGAGTAGAAGATTTTTTAAAAACTCTATTTGTTCCTTTGAAAGGTGTTCCATAAAAAGGATTTTATAAGAAAAATAGGGTTTGTTAAAAGGAAAACCCCAAGGGGGAAATTACTTTTTGCCACCCAATTTGGCTTTGAGAATATCGGCGAGAGTAAATCCGCCTGATGTTTCGGCCGCTTGGGTGGAAACAAATTCTTGGAATAGCTGCTTTTCTTCTTCTTGTTCTTTCTGTTTCATAGAAACAACAACCCTCTGTTTTTCGGGGTCTATGGTTACTATTCTTACTTCTACTTCCTCGCCGGGTTTTAGTCTTCTTGTAGCTTCACGTTTGGGCATAAAGGCCTCTACACCGTTGGGGAACCTTAATATATATCCGCCTTTGGTTACACCTTCCACGGGGAGTTTTACTGTTGCTTCCTCTCCGTATTGTTCTTTTAGCTCTTCATAAGGGTTGGGTTGGAGTTGCTTTAGACCCAACCTTATTTGGTCTCTGCTTAGTCCGAGAACCATAAATTCGCGTTCTTCGCCTACTTTAACCACATCTTCTATGTTCTTAACGGGCAGCCAGCTGAGGTTTCCTTTGGTTACAAATCCCACTACTCCGGGAGCCAATTCTACTATTACGCGGTTGCCTTCAATGCCCACCACTTTACCTTTAACAACACTGCCGGCACCGTGTTGGTCGTAGAAGGCTTCCCAAGGTTTGGGTTGGGCTCTTTTGATGGAGGCTCCAATTCTTTGTTTTTCTTTGTCGATTCTTGTTATAACAACGTCAACTTTTTGGCCTTTTTCCAATAGTTCTTTGGGATGTTCGGGAATTATATTCCAAGCTATCTCGGTTTTTGGAACGTAAGCTTCTACACCCTCTTCAAGTTCTACAAAAGCACCTTTATCTATTAGACCAACAACACGGGCGGGATATTTTTCGCCCACTTTGTATTTTTCTTCAATATTTTCCCAAGGATTAGGTTTAAGCTGTTTCAAGCTGAGGTATAGGAATGCGTCATCTTTGCTCCAACCGAGAACTTTGGCACGGAGTCTTTCGCCCACTTCGGCGTAATCGAAGGGGTTTCTGTTTCTTCCCCAGGAAAGCTCATTTAAAGGTATGAATCCGCGTAATGCTTTTTTTACCAATAGAGTTATTCCTTTGTTGGGGTCTATTTTTATTACCCTTCCTTCTACAACATCGCCTTCTTTAATCTGTTTTTTGTATTTCTCTATAAGGCGTTTTCTTTCAAGTTCTTCGAGTTTTTTCTGGGATACGGTAATTCTTAGCTGTTTACCCCTTTGGCGGAAATCTGTAACTATTACTTTTACAGTATCGCCCTCTTTTAGCTGTTTCAACGCTTCTGCGGCGGGTAGAAGGGCCCTTATTCCGTTTATATTTACCAAGTAGCCGACCACTTTACCGTCTTTTTCAACCAATCTTTCAACTGTTGCTTCGAAGGGCTTGAGTTTTCCTTTTGCCTGTCTTATTTCTTCTATTGCCTTTTTAATTTTTAGGGGTTTTAGGGATAGTCTGGGGTGCTGTAGGCGGTTGGTTATTTTTACCAGAACAGCTTCTATTTCGTCACCGACATTTACTTCCTTACCTTCGGCTTCTAGCTCTTCTTTGGGGAGAATGGCCTCTATTTTGTAGCCAATGTCCACATAAACGTTTTTATCATCGGTGGCTACAACAGTTCCTTTAACTACCTGACCTCTTTGAAATTGTTGTTCTTCTTCTTTTTTGAGATACTCTTCTAAGAGCTTTTCAAATTCGTTGGTCATTATTTCCCCCTTGGTAAAGAGATTTTTTGAGAATTACTAACATGGATGTTTTTAAACACTGGTGAGGTTATTTTATCAAATAAAATTGACTTCGTCAAGCATTCTTTATAAAGAAAGGCCTTAATATTTATAGACTGCCATGGTTTTCGGATTTTTTAGACGAAAGAAGACCCAAAAACCTCTTTCGGTGGGTGATTTAAGAAAGCTCCTAAAAGAGGGTAAATATAAGGATGTAATAAACTCCATTAAGGAGCGTTATAAGGAAAACCAAGAGTTGACACAAATTTATTTTGAGGCCCTTGTAAAGGCTAACCATATGGAAGAGGCAAAAAAACTTTTAAAGGAAGTTGGTAAGGAAAACTTACCCCCCTCGGCAGTTGCTTTGTTGATGGAAGAACCTAAAAAGGAAAGTCTTTTAGAAAAATTCAAAAGGGGTTTAAAGAAAACCCGTCAACTATTGAAGTTAGATAGCTTTTTCAAACAACACAAAGAGGTAGATGAAGAATTTTACGAGCAATTGGAGGAGCTTTTAATAAAACTCGACGTAGGGGTCGATACGGCCCTTAACCTGGTAGAGGAAATAAGAGAAAAGAAATTTACCAATGTGGAGGAAGTTAAAAATTTCCTCAAGAAGCGTTTCAAGGAAATTCTTAAAAACTGCAAAGGGGAATTTCAATTAAAAGGAAAACCGTCCGTGGTTATGTTTGTAGGTGTTAACGGTAGCGGTAAAACCACCTCCCTAGGAAAATTGGCCTACAAGCTAAAGAAAGGCGGGAAAAAGGTTCTTATAGTGGCCGCCGACACCTTCAGGGCGGCAGCGACCGAACAGCTTAAAACCTGGGCCGATAGGGCCGGTGTGGACTTTGTTGGAGATAGGGAGGGGGCAGACCCGGGTGCGGTTCTTTACAAAGGTTTGCAAAAGGCTTTTAGCGAAAATTATGACGTCGTGCTGGTGGATACAGCCGGCCGCCTCCATACAAAGGAGCACCTCCTAAGGGAGATGCAAAAACTGGTTAAGGTGGTGAAAAAGTTTGACCAAAGCCAACCTTCGGAGGTTCTTTTAGTTCTGGACGCAACTATAGGCCAAAACTCTTTAAACCAGGCGAAAATGTTTGCTTCGGCGGTAGATGTCAGCGGGATTGTTTTAACAAAGTTGGACGGCACCGCCAAAGGAGGGGCGATAATTCCAATCTGCAAAAATCTAAAAATTCCTGTTAAATTTGTGGGTGTGGGCGAAGGAATAGAGGATTTAGAACCCTTCGACCCCGAAAAATTTGTCGAAGCTATGTTCGAGTGAAAAACTTTTTCTTACCTACGGAAGAAACTGGCAATTTTACTCCAAAAGCCTTTTTTCTCTTCAACAATTTTGAAACGGTCTTTAAGCAAGTTCCTCAAAATTTCATCCACATGTTTGTTAATTTCCTCGGGAATATCGCCCTGCGAAAGTCTCGAATCGAAGGGTATATGCCCCAAGCCTTCGATTTCTATATTTTTATGGAAGGATTTAACCGATTTCCTCAACACATTTATGGTCTTTTTATAGTCCAAATCGCTTCTTGTTTGGTTTACGATTGCATAAAAGTAGGTTTTCCTAAAGTTTTGAAAAACGCTTTTAACAAAAGCGTAGGCATCTATTATGGACATTATGTCGGGTGTAACTACCAACACGGGATAATGGACGGTAGCAAAAATTAGTTGGTTTATTTTGTGAATTCCCGCCCCCAGGTCTATGAGGAAGTAGTTGTAATTGTTAACTATGTATTCCTCCAACTTGGTTAGAAGTTCCATCGCCTGTTTGTTGTCCAGAGAAACCAAATAGTCGTCTCCGCTTTTGGGGCTCATTAAATATAAGTTGTGGTCAATTTTGGTAACTATATCGTCCAAGGTAGCCTTTCCTTCGAAGTATTCTTCCAAATATCTTTTAGGTTTAACGCCGCTGAGTATATAGAAGTCGGGAAGCCCCATATCGGCGTCCAAAACTAAAACCTTTCCTAATTTGCTAAGGCGCTTTGCTAAGAGATAAGTTACCATAGTTTTGCCGACGCCGCCCTTACCACCGCCTACGGCTATGTAGGGAACCGTATTTACACCTATGTTTTGCTCAAAAATGGCTAATTGTTTTTCTTTCTCCATTGCGCCTCTTACTATAAATTAACTTATTCAAGTATAACTTTTGCCAGGTTGATAGGGCTTCCTACAAGTAGGTTGTGGGGAACCTTTTGGCCATTGGTAATATAAAAAAGCGGCATTTGCGTTTTGGCCAAAACATTCAGAATTACTCCCCTTTTACGGGTTTCATCGGCCTTTGTGAAAACCCAACCGTCCAGTTTGTAGCGTTTTAAATGGTTAAAAATTTCTAAAATCGTATCTTCGCTCATTGTGAAGCTAACGGTAAGGAGGATTTTTAATTTCTCCTCTTCGAGGGAGGAAAAAATATTGAAAACCTCCTTCCAAGAAAGCTCATCGTAGATACTTCGGCCGGCTATATCAACAAAAATAAAGTCTTTGTCGGAAAAATCTTCCAAAGCTATATCGAAAGCTTTTTTTGTATCCGCTTTTCGGAAAGGTATTTCCAGCACCTTCAGATAGTTTTCCAATCTTTGGGTTCCCCCAACCCTAAAAGTGTCCAAGGAAATAACACCCACCTTTTTGTTGTGATTTAAAACTAAATTGGACACTATTTTGGCTATCGTTGTTGTTTTTCCCACACCGGTCGGGCCTATTAGGGAAACTATTGTTTGTTCTTCCGAATTTTCCAACCTTCCGAAGGTAAATAATTCTTCAAAGGCCGTGGCAAGGGCGTTTAATGGTTGGTCTTTTAGGTCGAAAATTTTGTTTTCAATATCGAAACCTGTGGCGTGCTTTAAGATTTCCACTATAAGTTTTTCATCGACACCTTTTTCCAGTAAAAGGTCGAATAAATTTAAAGCCTCATCCCCCAGTTGGTTTAAGAATTTTTCATCTTCCTTGTCCAGTTTTGGTTTTCCTTTATCCCAAGTAAGGTTAATTTTTTTCACTTTCTGCTTTGAAAGGGCTTCCTTTAAAGTAGCCAATTCCTTTTTAAGTTCTTCCAAGCTTTTTAGTAGGAGCTCCTTTTCAAGGGCTTCCTTAAAAGAACCTTCCCCTAGGGGTGTAGCTTTTTGAGAGCTTTCTTTAATAGGTTTTCTTTGTTTTTGTATAGGTTCGTCGTCGGGTATTTCTATTATCACCTCGGTGTATTCCTTTGCCAGAAAAGGTAAAAAAGGAAGGCTTTTTTCCTTAACGCGGTTTATCTCTATTACAACGAAGTTGTTTCCGTAAATCCGTCTAAGCTCTTCGTGGATTTCAACAATATCCTTAGCGGGGAAAATTCGTCGGATTATCATACTTAAAGATTGTCCTTATATTGGAAAGTCTTAGGTTGTTAAGACCTTCCTTAGGAAGAAATAAATAAAAACCGAAAAGAGAAAGTTTATTCCTCAGGAACTATAACCTGCCTTATAGGTAGCCCATATTTAACCGCAAATTCATAGTCCCTTTCGTCGTGGGCGGGAACGGCCATTATTGCGCCGGTTCCGTATTCGGCCAAAACATAGTTGGCAGTCCATACGGGTATTAAATCGCCCGTAAGCGGGTGGCGGGCATAACGACCTAGGAATACACCTTCTTTTTCTTTTACCCTGCGGCGTTCCTCTACTGGAAGGCTTTTTATACGCTTTAAAAATTCTTCGACTTGCTTTTCTTGGGGAGTTCCTTTAGCCAGTTTTTGGGTTAGCGGGTGTTCGGGAGCTAAAACTAGAAAGGTCACTCCGAATAATGTATCGGGGCGGGTTGTAAATACGACAATTTTATCGCCCGTTTCGGGAACTTCAAAAATAATTTCCGCTCCTTCGCTTTTTCCTATCCAATTTTTCTGTTGGGCGATAACCCTGTCGGGCCATTTTCCTTTGAGTTTTTCGAGGTCTTCTAAAAGTTGGTCGGCGTAGGCGGTAATTTTCAAATACCAAGAAGGGATTTCTTTTTGAACTATAGGCGTATCACAACGCCAACATCTCCCTTCTATAACTTGCTCGTTGGCCAAGACGGTTTCGCAGGAGGGGCACCAGTTAACCACCGCACTTTTGCGGTAGGCTATTCCTTTTTCCAACATTTTTAGGAAAATCCATTGGTTCCATTTGTAATAATCGGGTTCACAGGTGGCTATTTCCCTATCCCAATCGTAGGAAAGCCCCAACAGTTTGAGTTGCCTTTTCATGTTTTCAATGTTTTTCTTTGTCCACTCGGCGGGGTGAATTTTATGTTTTATCGCCGCATTTTCGGCCGGTAAACCGAAAGCGTCCCAACCCATGGGGTGAAGAATGTTGGCCCCTTTCATTTTAAGGTAGCGGGCTACGGCGTCTCCTATGGTGTAGTTTCTAACGTGCCCCATATGAATGTTTCCCGAAGGATAGGGGAACATTTCGAGGACATATTTTTTGTTGGGTTTTCCCTCTTGGGCTTTAAAGGCTTTATTTTCTTCCCACTTTTGTTGCCATTTTTTTTCTACCTTTCGGGGATTGTATTTTTCCCTTTCCATTTAAGTCTAAGAATTTTAGGTTTAAAAAACCCTAAAACTTTCCCAAGGTTCGTATATATATCCTTCCACCCACTCGAGTTTATCGACTATGTAAACTCTTACGCGGTCTTGGTGTTTATTTATAAGCTTCCTTAAACGGGATACCAAACGGGATAACTCGGTTCGGGTTATATTGGGAATATAGAAAACCGAAAGTTGGTAGCGGTATCCGTAAGAAGACAATAGTTGAGAGACTTTATTCCTCCTTTGGTCGTCGGAAATGTCATAAGCAACAACTACTTTCATTTGTTTTATTTTAAACGACCTTAAAAGGGTTGTTTTAATCAACCCTTCAATTGCAAGATTTATTAAAACCCAAAAAGGGAATTAAAAACTTAACTATCCTTTTTTTGTTCTATTTTTGACAAACTTTCGTCGGAGCTAGATTGGGCGGTAGTTTTTAAGGTAGTTTTATTTTCCTTTTCCACCAGGCGGTTCATCTCTTGGTAGGCGTTTTTAAAGCCTGCTATTATTCCCAAAAGGAAAAATATCAACAGCCCCCACGGGGAAGAGTTAAATAAGCTGTCAACCACATAACCGACCAAAAGGCCGGCCAATACGCCCCCGACAATGTGGGTAGCCACCAAGAAGGCGGAACTTTCCTGAGAAATAAATTTGAGTGGAAATTTAAATTTTTTAGCCATGCTATAGATATAGATATGCAAATCTCCACCCACCTTTGTGAAAAATTCAAAAAGGTAAAACTCCTATTAATGGACGTTGATGGAATTCTAAACGACGGTAGGGTTTACTATGTTCCCTTTCCCAACGGGGAAATAAAAATAGCAAAATTTTTCAACGTTAGGGACGGTCTGGGTATAAACCTCCTTAGGGCTGTTGGAATAAAAATAGGGGTAATAACCGGTCGGAGCGACGAAGTTGTATTAAAAAGATGTCAAGACCTCAAATGTGCCTTTATAAAAATGGGGGTAAAAAATAAGCTTGCCGCCCTTGAGGAAGCTTTAAAAACCTTTAACCTGACCGCCGAAGAGGTTTGCTATATCGGCGACGATTGGAACGATTTTCCCGTTTTAAAGGCCGTTGGAGTTTCTGCCACCGTAGCCGACGCCCCCGCGGAAATCAAAGAGGTCGTAGATTACATTACAACCAAAAAAGGTGGAGAGGGAGCCGTTAGGGAACTTATTGAGGTTCTTCTCAAATGTCAAAACCGATTTGAGGAAGCTGTTAGTATCTTCCTCCAAAAGTTAGAAAAGGGCGAAAAACCCTAAGGGGATTTTATTGTTTAGCCATTTTTTGTTTTTTGTATTGGTTGAATTTTGCCCATATAAGGTCTTTTAAGTGTAACTTTTCCCTCTTCATGGCCTCCAATTCTTTTTCCAAGGCCGAACTCATAGGGTTATGTTTTTCTAACTTATCGGTTTTAACATTTAGTTCGTAATGTCTATCCACCCATTCTTTAAATTCTTCGTCGGTTTCATAGAGTTCGGTGAAAAGTTTTTTGTCATCTTCGTTAGTAAGTTCTTTTAAAAATAGCCCTTTCTTCATTTAAAAACCTCCTAAGGGTGGTTAGTTTTTAAACTTAAAGAGGATTTTTGAGGAAAACAAGTCTTTAATTTCGAGGTTGTAAACTTTAAAATCGTATTTTTTGAGCCAACTTTCCTCTATTTTTTGGCCTTTCATAATAACGATAAGTTCGGTGGCAAATTTATCCAGGAGCCGATAAGCATAGTCAAGGGGGTGGATTTTTTTTCCCTTAACTTCCAAAGCTCGGGAAACCGCTATATGGCACTTCAATTCAACCTCTTGTGCTATTTGGCAATGCACCGTATAATCCAAGCCCAACTTTGTTTTCAAATAGGATAGAAAGGAACATTTTTTTGAAACACTTTCAATAAGATGAACTTCCAAACTATCGCCGTAGTAAATTTTTAGAGGAACTCCCGGAAATCCCGCCCCGCTACCTACATCGACCAAAGATTTGCCCCGCGGGTTGTAACCTATATCTCTGAAAAACTTGACGAGGGAAAGACTATCGCAAAAGTGACGTTTAATTATTTCTTCATCCTTTTCAACCGCCGTAAGGTTGTGTATTCGATTCCATTTTTTTAAAGTTTCCAAGTAAAGGATAAATTTGTTTTTCTGTTCCTCGTTTAGGTTTATATCGAGTTTTTTACAAAGCTCCTCCAGTAGTTTTTTTAAATGGTTACCGTTCATAGTAGGGGATTATTGTCTTCTCTCCCTTCGGGGACGGGAAGAACCACCATATCGCCTCATGGAGGGTATTGGCCCCCGTACCCGCAATAACGGGAACCCTTTCGTTAGCATATTCAACCGCAAATAAAAGGTAGGAAATTAAAATATTCCACTGTGCGGATTTTAATAATAGAAGACCGCTTCGGTTTAATTTCCACCCGCGTGCCTAAAATGTTTAGCCCTAAACTAATTGTTAAAAATTTTGCCCGTTCGGCGGTGGAATTTTTAAGAAAATGTGAAAACCCAAAGGCTTTTCCTTTACCACCTTCGGAGTTGGAAGCTCCCAATTTGGAAGGTTACCTCCTAAATGTCTGTTTCAGATTGTTCTACACCGATATAGAGGATTTTCATAAACCTATGTCTATAGTGGATTTTAAAGTTATGGAAAGCCCTTCGGTGGAGTTTGAAATGCAATTTTTAGCGGGAAAAGTTCCTTTTGTGGATATATCTAGGGTTTACACCTACCTTTTAAAGGAAGAATAAAAAAGAAAACCTTTAAAGGTTCTTTTTGCTTCTTTCCATAGCCTGTTGGGCCAAATATTGATTTCCGAACTTTTGGAGGTTTAGGAATTCCCTTTCAAAGGTTTCAAAGTGTCTTTCTTCGTCCATAACAACCTTCTTAAATAGCTGTTCTGTTCCTATATCTCGGTCGTGGGCAACAACCTCCATAGCCCATTTAGAATAGAGTTCTACAGCCTCTGCTTCGCTCTGCATTGCTATTTCCAACATCTTTTGGGGGTCTTGAACTTTTTGTATTTGCCCGGCCAGTTTTCCCAGTTCTACGTCCCCGCCAAGGAAGAGTATTCTTTCGGCGAAGGCTTCTATATGCTTCATTTCCTCTATGGCGATTTTCTTAAAGATGGCGGCCAACAAATCGTAACCCATATCGTCCAGAAGGAAATGGAAATACATGTATTGGTGCAAAGCCAATTCCTCTTCGGCTATGGCTTTATTTAAAAGTTCAACACTTTTAGGATTTCTCATAGGGGTTAATATAGGAAAAAATCCATTTAAAGAAATGGTAATAAATTTTAACTATCTTGGTTGAGATTTAAGTTCTCCCTTAGGAGCAGAAAAGTATTTGTGCCATTAAAAAGGTTCAGCCTTCCCCTTACGGTGGAAAATTCCCCAAAGGAGGAAACCATTAAAAAGGGATACTTAAAATGTTTTTTTAATATTTGGTATTCCTCTTTCGGCTCTAAATAAAACCTTCTACCGTAACAGTTTAAAAATAGTCCAAAATCCCAACCTTGGGTTTTTATAAATACACGGGAAAATTTTTTATCCAAATTCCTTAAGTAGATAAATTGAAAACTTCCCTTTTTCGGTAAATCGGCCCAAAAAGTTAAAGTTCCCCGTTGAGTATCCAGTTCTTTAGGAAAACGAACCAACGGGGGTTTTTTAATAAAATTCGAACCATTGAAAGGTTTTATAGACAAAGGCAAAGCCACTATATGGTCTAATGGAAAATCTTTCGGTAGGACTTCCTTAAATAAATCCAAAGCCGGTTTTTCGTCGATTTTTACCATTTCGTTGAGGTCTCCCCTTTCAAATTCAAAAGGGGGGCCGATGGGGGTAAACTCAATTAGGGTTTTGGCTTCATAATTGAACCCACCGAAGGACAAAACTATAAATTCCTTTCCTTTTAAGGTTTTATTGTGGGTAAATACGGGATAATAACCATTTTTGTGGTCTCCTCCCGTAATCCAACCTACTATTTTCGTTCTTAGATTTTTTATTTTTTCCCTAAGTTTGACGAAAAATTTTAAAAATTCCTTCGATTGGGTATTTCCGGGAACCACCAAAAGATGGATATACTGGGGAAGGTTATATTCCTTCAAAAGTTCCTTTAAATTAATTTCATCCAAGGAATAGGTTTTTAAAGAGAAATCTCCCCAGGCTGTATTTTCCCTTTTAAAAAAAACAGCCACCGGAAACTCTTCAAAAAATCCGTCGGGGGTTCCTATATAAGAAGAATAAAAAGCAACAAAGGGACGGTCGGAAAAGAATTTCCTCAAGTAGAATTCGCTCTCTTTGGCTCCGAAGCTTAAGGGGAGTATAAAAAAAGCAAAATCGTAGTCGGAAATAAAGGGGTGCTGTTTTTGCTGTTTTTTAATTTCGGAGAACGCTCGGTAGGGAATATGCTCCTTTGTATAGAGAAACTCCACAAGCATGGGTTCTAAGAAATTATAGAAAAAGATTTTAAAAGAAATAAAAAGCGTTATTTGTTTTTCACTCTGCCTGCCACTTTAAGGGGCAAACCCCATACTTTGGTAAATAGTTTTCCGGCCATGTGGTCGAAGGCGTCTTTGGGCGAGTAGGTGGCCAAATCTTCCACATAGAGGGAGTTGGGAGATTTCCTTCCTACAACAAAAATATTGCCTTTATAAAGTTTCAGACGAACATCACCGCTAACATCTTTTGCCAAGGTGTTGTTGAAGGCGTCCATTGCCTCCCTTTGTTTGGAGAACCATAGGCCGTTGTAAACCAAGGTTGCGTATTGGTGGCGGATATGCTCTATGTGATAGTGGTAAGTAAACCTTTCGGTGGTCAGAGATAGCAATTCGTCGTAGGCTTTGTAGAGGATAAAGGCGGCGGGAGCTTCGTAGAGTTCGCGGCTTTTAATGCCTACCAGACGGTTTTCCACCATATCCACCCTACCCACACCGTGGCGGCCGCCTATTTTGTTTAGCTCTTCAATAAGGCGGTGGAGTTTTTCATACCTTTTGCCGTTTATAGCTACGGGAGTTCCTTCCTCAAAGGTTATAGTTATATATTCGGGTTCGTTGGGAGCTTCCTCGGGGTCTACGGTAATCTGCCAAGCATCTTTGGGAGGTTCGGCCCAAATATCCTCCAAAATACCGGCCTCTATAGAGACACCCCACAGGTTCCTATCTATGGAATAGGGTTTTTCCTTGGTAACGGGAACGGGTATGCCGTGCTTTTTGGCATACTCTATTTCCTCGTCGCGGGACTTAAATTCCCATTCCCTTACGGGAGCCAATACTTCTATATCGGGAGCCAGAGCCCAAGCCGAAACTTCGAACCTAACTTGGTCGTTACCTTTCCCGGTGGAGCCGTGGGCTATATAATCGGCACCAACCTTTTTGGCTATTTCTATCAGCTTTTTGCTAATGAGCGGTCTCGATAGGGAGGCTGTAAGGGGATATTTATTTTCGTATAGTGCCAAAGCTCTCAAGGTAGGCAGGCAGTATTCGCGGGCAAATTCTTCTTTAACATCTTCCACGATAGCTTCCACCGCACCGGCCAACTTAGCTTTTTCGGGGATATAGTCCAACTCCTCACCCTGACCTACGTCGGCGGTGTAGGTTATAACTTCGAAACCTTGGTCGGTAAGCCAACGAACTATTACCGAGGTATCCAATCCGCCCGAGTAGGCTAAAACAACTCTTTTCTTCGCCATTTAATGTATAGATGCTATCGGCTTGACCACCTCAAGGAGGCCCTATTTTTGCAGTTTCTTTGAAAGGTTTTGAATACCAACGACCCCTATACGGTGGATTTTTAAAAAAGTTAAACCTTTTTAGGGTTTTGTTGGTTATTTTCCTTCTTAGGTTTTGTTTCGTCTTCCACTACGGGGGCTTTTCCTTGAAAAAGTTCTTCCATAGATAGGTTGGGTTTTCCTTCCTTTTGAAGGAATTCGTCTATAAATTCCTTAGGTTTCTTTTGTTGGAAAGCTACTTTGTCCTCCATTAGGGCTTTAACTTTTTGTTCCCCTTCCAAGGTCTGTTTTTTTAAATCCTCGCGGAGTTTTTCCATTTCCATACCCAGCTGGATTTCGGCCATCTCCTGTTTGATACGTCTAACCCATTTCCCCACCTGGGCGGCAAACTCCAGCATTTTTTCGGGGCCAAAAACTATAAAAGCCACCGCAAGGATTACTAAAAGTTGAAATTCCATAGTTCCTTATTGTCGCTCCCTTAAAAGGAAAATTCTTATTCTCCAACTTTAGAAGATTTTTAAATTTTCCCTCTTTGGGGACTTTTCTTGACATACCTTAAACCGGACATTAACACAATTATTTTTCTACATTTAATGTCCAGTTTTTGAAAAGGCCCCGAGTTGAAGTATAATTTTGCTTGTGTCGGTTGACATTTAAATATGATTCTTGTTCTAAATTGAAATTTTTATTGCCATTAACTACAAAACTACACTTGAAAATTTCTTGACATTTCATTCGAAAATTCCCGAGGTTGTAGTAAATAATATTTGCCATTAAAAGGTTGCTGATTAAAATAAGGCAACTGAAAATGGATAAAAATTTTTAGAAAAACCTTAAAAGGAAGAATGTTCAGGAAAGCTTAATTTCCCAATTGTCGATAAGCCTTGCCGAAGGCATTCTAACGGCGATTAAAATTCTCTCTCCACCTTTTATTTCCTTTACAGGTTCCAAAGTTTGGGGGTCTACTATCTCCACATAGTCAATTTTTTTAATTAGGGGGAACTGTTTTAGGAAATTTAAAATTTCTTGACGGAGCTTTTGGGCATCTGTTAGCCCTTCCTCCACCAACTTTTGGGCTAACAGAAAGCTTTTATAAAGGGCGGTAGCTTGCCGACGTTCTTCTTCAGAAAGGTAAACGTTTCGGCTACTTTTGGCCAACCCGTCGGCTTCCCTAACAATGGGGCAGCCAACTATTTCAATGTCCATATTGAGGTCTTGAACCATTTTTTTTATAACCAAAAGCTGTTGATAATCTTTTTCTCCAAAGTAGGCACGGTCAGGTTGGACTATGTTGAAAAGTTTGTTAACTACCGTGCAAACCCCCCTAAAGTGGCCCGGTCTAAATTTCCCTTCCAAAGTTTGGGATAATTTAGTCTCTTCTACATAGGTGGAAAAGCCCGGAGGATACATATCTTCCACTTCGGGGGCAAAAACTATATCCACCCCTTCCCTTTCGAGTAGTTTTAAATCCCTTTGTAAATCCCGAGGATAACGGTTGTAATCCTCATTCTTACCAAACTGGGTAGGATTTACAAAAATAGAAACCACCACAAGGTCGTTGTCTTTTTTAGCACACCTCACGAGGGAAAGGTGCCCCTCGTGAAGGTATCCCATAGTGGGAACAAAACCTACTGTTTTACCTTCCTTTTTTAGTTTTTTTATAAAGGTTTGTAACTCGCGGGGATTTTTGAAGACCCTAACTCCCATGGACGATTATTCTATTTTTGCTTATTAGCTTCCTCCTCCAAGGCTTTTTTAGCCCCTTCTATGGCACCTTCAAAGGCCGCAACGGCCACCTTCAGGGTTTTGGAAACTATATTTTTAACCTCCTCGAGTATTTGCTCCGCCTGCTGTTTTTTCTCTTCTAAGGTTTTTTGCAGTTCTTGCAACCGCTCCTTTAGGTAGTTAAGTTGTTTTTCCAGTTCCTCGGCTTTTTCTTTTGCCTCTTGTAGGATTTTAGCCTTTTCTTCATCCAATTGTTTGGCTTTTTCTTCCAATTCCTCTTTTAGTTTTTTTAGGTCTTGGGTAATCTTTTCGAGGTCTACTTTTTCTTTAAGTTCCTCGATGTTAACTTCTTCGAGCCTTTTTTTGAGTTCTTCGATTCTTTGATTTAACTCTTCGAGGTTTACTTTGAAGTCCTTCATGAGTTTTAAATTTATTAGCTTGAAAAAAGATGTCAATCAAATAAAACCAATCTAACCAAAAGGGGATAATACAACCTAACCCTTAAAAGGGGGTTAAAGCTAAATTTTCCAACGGGAGGTTAATCAATGGTAGAAAACCACACATTGTTGCAAATTTTAAGTTCCAAATTTGGGTGGGATTTTCATCGAACGGTTTATATCGCCTCTATAGCCCTATTCTTGGGAACCTACGCGATGATAATTTTGGAAAAGTATTTCCATCGCGTTCCCGCGGCTTTGTTGGGAGGTTCTTTAGCGGTATTTGTGGGGGTTTTGACCCCAAAACAGGCTTGGCACTCCATAGACCACAACACGATGTTTCTCCTAGTGGGAATGATGGTGATAGTCTCCATTCTGATTGAAAGCGGTTTTTTCTCCATATTGGCAAATTGGGCTTTGAGGATAACAAAAGGAGACCCGCTTAAAATCTTGTTGGTCTTTACTTCCTTGACAGCCTTTCTATCGGCTTTTTTGGACAACGTTACAACGGTGCTCTTTATGGTTCCGATACTGCTAACTATGCTAACCCGCCTGAAAATAAACCCTATACCTTACATAATAGCCACCGTTTTGGCTTCCAATATCGGGGGAACGGCCACCCTAATCGGAGACCCTCCCAACATAATCATAGGTTCGTTAGGTCATTTTACCTTTAACGATTTCTTAGTTAATTTGGCTCCGATTGTTTTGGTGGTTCATGTGGTGGGGACTATTGTTTTCACCCTCTACATGAAATGGATGGGTTATTTAGAAAGAAAAATAACCGACGAAAGGGAGCTTTGGGAAATAATCAACTCCCAAAGGGTGGAATATGACGTTGTCCTAATGAGGAAAGGGTTAATTATTTTTGGAATAACTTTGCTGCTGTTTTTCTTCCACCACCACATAGGGTTGGAGCCCGGAATAGTGGCTCTGACTATGGCGGCTTTGCTATTGCTGTGGACTAAGCTCAACCCCGAACATGTTTTTGAAAGGGTTGAATGGGGAACTTTAATGTTCTTTGTAGGTCTCTTTATGGTTATCGGCGGTTTGGAGGTTGCGGGCGTTTTTGAAGACTTGGCTAAAATTGTGGCCCGTCTGGTCACCGACCCCGAAAGCGGTATCTTTATCCTGGGTGGGCTTTCGGCCTTTATTTCGGGAATAGTTGACAACATTCCTTTCACAATGGCTATGTCTTATGTTCTTTTAGATTTGGCCAAAACCGTCCAATTTAATGTAGAGCCTCTATGGTGGGCTTTGGCCTTGGGGGCCTGCTTGGGTGGAAATTTAACACTCATAGGAGCTTCGGCCAACGTTGTGGCCGCCGGCCTTGTAGAACGGGAAGGCTACAAAATTACCTTTTTCGATTTTCTCAAAATGGGAACTCCCGTCGCCTTTATAACGGTCATTGTGGCTCTATTTTTGCTCTGGCTCAAATATAAAATCTTCGGCTTTTAATTTTTCTTCTTCTTCAAAACTTTTCCAAAACAAAAAGGGTAAAAAGGAGAAAAAAATTATTTGCCTAAAGGCGGTAATGCTTGGTTTATAGATGGTGTCTCATTCAACATAGAAGCTGCAGGCCCGAGTTTACCCGCCTCTTTGGCCATTTGGTCGAGAATTTTTGCTACCTGAGGGGTTATATCTATGCTTTTATCGTAATAGAGAAGTTGGGTGCAGTCGATGGCCGCCTTAAATCCTAAAGACTGGCTTAAAGCCTTGATTGCTTCTTTGGCCAATTTATCCAATAGCTGAAGCTGTTGTTGGGTGTAGGCCATTATCTGCTGTTGGGTTTGAATTTGCAACATTTGGAGCTGTTTGTTTAACTCCTCCAGCTGTTTTTCTTTCTTTTCCCTTTCCTCCTTAGATAGGAGTCCGCTGGTTACCTCCTCTTGGAGTTTTTTCATTTTTTCCTGCAACTCTTGGGCTTTCTTTTTGAATTCCTCTATCAGTTGGTTTCTCTTTTGTTGGAGCTGTTGCTTAATCTGTTGGGCAAATTGGGACTCCTCCAAAAGTTGGTTGCCGCTAACACATACCAATTCCACCGCCCGGGAAGAGTTAAAAAATCCTCCCCCGAGGGTGGAGCCTAAAAGAACCATTCCCGCTAATAGTTTTCTCACTTTTCTATCCTCCTTTTAATGTTTGCTAATTTTATGCTATCGCCAAAGGCGTTTTAAAATTTGCCTAACCACCTTCTTTGGTTCTTTTTTATAAAGTTTTCCCAGTTCTATAGCCTCTTGGCGGTTTAGCAAACCGACCGCCACAAGGAATTGCAACAGTTGGGGAAGATTTTTCCACTTTTTATTTAGCTGACCTCTTTCGAAATCTATTAGGTAAATTTTTCTTCCCTTTACAAGGACATTGGTAAACGGACGCTGAAACTCGTCTTTAAATACCCCCAATTTGTCCAAGCAGTACGCCGCAACTATCAATTTTCTCAAATAGAGGTTTAAGTTATCTCTATTTTCCTTTTGTAGTTTTTTTAAAGGTATGCCCTCAATAAAGGGATATACAAAAAAATCTTCACCTACGAAGGTAACTTTAGGAACAAAGTTAACACCTTTAGAGTTTAAATATTGAAGAATTTTTGCCTCTTTAAGGAAGGCTTTTTTAAGTTTTTCCTCTTGGGGGACTTTTACGGCAAATTTATGCCCCTTTTCGGTATAGGTATAGATTATTCCGCGGTAGCCTTCGCTAAATTTTTCCAACCGTTTTAAGGTAGAAAAGGTTTTAAAGTCCATTTAGGGGTATTTTTAATAAGAGCTTTTAAAACTTAACACGGTTCCTGCCCGATTTTTTGGCCTCATAAAGTTTTTCGTCGGCCCTATGAATAAGGCTTTCTAGATCGTCCTCTTCATTTAGTTCAGCAACCCCGACACTAACGGTTATATGCCCCACTATGGGGAAATTTTCCTCTTCTATTTTTTTTCTTATACGTTCGGCTACCCTTACTGCCCCTTGCAAAGAAGTTCCCGGTAGGATTACCAAAAATTCTTCCCCCCCGTAGCGGCCAACCAGGTCTATTTTCCTAATGGAGTTTTTAATAACTTTGGCCACCTTTTGGAGAACCAAATCACCCACCAAGTGGCCGTAGGTATCATTAACCCGCTTAAAGTGGTCTATATCTATCATTAATATCGACAAAGGTTGTTTAAATCTTTTGCTCCGTTCATACTCTTTTTCCAACTCGTGGAGGATTTTCCTACGGTTGAAAACCCTCGTTAGGGGGTCGTAATCCAGAATATGTTGAACCGTTTCAAAATATCGGTCTAAGAAAACCTTGAATATCAAAATGGTTACCGTTATAGCTATATAGGATAGAAAAGCGTCGTAAATGAAATAGTTTAACTTTTGGGCCGGTAAGGCTAGACGTCCTTCCTTTAAAGCAATCAAGATTCCCAAAATTTCTATAAAAAAAGCAACCAGCGAAATTATGGCGGCCTGAGGTAGAGAGAAGAAAAAAGCTGCAACCACCGGTATTAAATGAAACCAAAATAAAACGTGAATAAAACCTTTTAATAAATAGGCGGTAAATAGGATAAAAAGACCTACTAAATAAGTGTATATTGCAAGCTTAACTTTATTAAATTCCAGAAGTAAAAAAGTTAGAATTAAAAAAAAAGCATAAATCAAGTTATAAATAAGTTTAGAGTCCAATTTGTATATTAGGGAAAGCTCAATATATATAAGGTTTATAAAAAAAGAAAGTATTATCAGGAGTTGGAGAAAGCTTTTTTTACACCTTTCAAAATAGGGTTCAAGCCGCCAAACGTCGAAACAGGAAAGAAAATCAACAAATAGCTCCTTTAATTTATTCATGCGGAATTTGTTTCATTATATTAACCTTCGAAGGCATGCTTGGTAAATTGTCAACCAACCTATAGGAGAGAGGCTCTCGAAAATAGCTCTAGGGCGAAACTCTTGAAAAACCGGTAATTAACAAAATCAACGTGGGTTTATCAAACAAGGTGGGAGGAAAAGCTTATTTAGCAAAAACTTGCCTTGTTGTGGAGTTTAAAGAAGGGGGAAAGGAGCGGGCCAACATGAAACGAGGCGAATGTCTTTCGTCTTGCCTTAGGCCTGTGTTAAGTTGACATAAAAGAGAGAGAAAAATAATGCCGACCTATTAAATGGAGACAATAAAATCCCTATGAAAATTCTCGTTGTAGGAAAAGGCGGGCGGGAGCACGCTATAGCTTGGAAAGTGAAACAAAGCCCTTTGGTTAAAGAGGTTTATATAGCCCCCGGTAATGCCGGCACCGAGGAAGTGGGGATAAACGTCCCAATTTCGGCGACCGATATAGAGGGTTTGGTAAATTTTGCAAAGGAAAAGGGTATAGACCTAACCATAGTTGGGCCCGAAGACCCTCTGGCCAAGGGAATAGTGGATGCTTTTGAAAGGGAAGGTTTAAAAATTTTCGGCCCTTCCAAAGAGGCCGCCCGGTTGGAGGCTTCTAAGGTTTTTGCAAAAAAATTCATGGCTAAATACGGCGTCCCCACCGCCCGCTACGGGTCTTTCGATAACCCTGAAGAGGCTAAAGCTTTTGTGAAAACGCTGGGCGAAAAAGTGGTTGTAAAAGCCGACGGTCTGGCGGCGGGCAAAGGGGCTTTTGTCTGCCAATCCCAAGAGGAAGCCCTAAAGGTAATCGACGACCTAATGGTTAAAGGTGTTCTCGGAGAAGCGGGCAAAAGGGTGGTTGTGGAGGAATTTCTCGAAGGTGAAGAGGCTTCCTATATGGTAATGGTTGACGGAACCGATTACATACCCTTGCCAACCTCCCAAGACCACAAACGTTTGTTGGAAGGAGACAAAGGCCCCAACACGGGAGGAATGGGAGCCTATTCGCCTACGCCGGTTATAGACCCCGAAATGGAAAAAAGAATCCAAAAGGAGGTAATAGAAAGAACCCTACAAGGTTTGGCCCAAGAAGGTATTCACTACCGAGGATTTTTGTATGCCGGACTGATGTTAACCAAAGAAGGCCCTAAAGTTTTGGAATTCAACGTCCGTTTGGGAGACCCCGAGGCTCAACCAATCCTAACCAGGGTAGAAAGTGATTTGGTTGCCCACATTATGGATATCTTGGAAGGAAACATTAAAGGGGTTAATTTAAAAGTTTCCTCCAAATGGAGTTTAGGAGTAGTTATAGCCTCCGAAGGGTATCCCCAAAAACCTAAAACCGGAAAGGTTATCCACGGTTTGGAAGAAGTTAAAAAACTCCCCGATGTGGTAGTTTTCCACGCGGGAACAAAAAGGGAAGGGGACAAAATTCTAACCGCCGGCGGAAGGGTTTTAACCGTGGTGGGAATGGGCAACACCCTTAAGGAGGCAAAAGAAAAAGCCTATGAAGGAGTTTCTAAAATCCATTTCGAAGGAATGTATTACCGCAGGGATATAGGCGATAAAGCTTTTAAATATTTGCGTTAATTTCCCCCTTTTGGTCTTTATAAACTTTGTATAACCTTATAAAGTCCTCAAGTTTAAGTTGTTCAACCCTTTGGTTGGGGTCTATATTGGCTTTATTTAAAACCTCCAAAGGGAGTTTCTTTTTAAGCATTTTCCTTCTTTCGGAAAAAACCTTTTCTAAGAACCTTTTGTAGTCTTCGAGGTCAAAGTCGGGTTGTTCCCTTTTGGGAGTCATCTTTATTACGGCGGAAGTAACCTTGGGCGGCGGATAAAAAAATCTGGCGGGGACACTCATTATGTATTCTGTGTCAAAAAAGGTATTTACAAAAATAGATAGCCAAGAGGGTTTTTTACTTTTTAAGGTAAGTTTTTCGGCCACCTCCTTTTGAAGCATATAAACCGCCCGTTTTATACAATCCTTAGCCATTACAGTGTTTAGAACTATTAGGGAACCAACATTGTAGGGAAGATTTCCCAACAGAATGGGTCGGTCGGCCAATTTACAGAAATCTACCTCGGTGGCATCGGCATTCAATATTTCCAAATTGGGGAAATCCTTAAATTTTTCCCTTAAAAGGGGTATTAAAGTTTTATCGACCTCCAAAGCTATTAGTTTTTTAGGAGAACCCTTTTTTAGGATTGTTTCGGTAAGGGCACCCGTTCCGGGGCCTATTTCTATAACCTCATCTTGGGGGGTAATTTGGGCTACCTCAACAATTTTTTCGACAACCCCGCCCGATTTAAGGAAATGCTGACCGAATTCCTTTTTGGGTTTGACCATGCTAAGAAAAATTGAAACAAAAAGAGAAAGAAAGGATTTTTCCCAAAAGAGGGATTAGAGAATTTAAACCAACTTAAGGTGTTCGGGCAATCTTTCCCGCCTTTCGATGTCCTCTATATTTTCAGCTTCCCTTATTAGGTGAACTTTACCTTCGGTATCTATTAAAACCACGTTGGGACGGTATCTAATAAACTGCATCCATTGGGTGACGTTGTAGGCTCCAACGGGGGAAAGAATTAACCTAGTTCCTCTCGGTAAGGGAGGTAGATATTCCAAGTCGTTAATTACGTCTATGTTCATGCAAAGGGGGCCATACAAAACGCTGGGTTCGGGTGTTCCGTGAAGAGGGCGGTCGATTTCCACCTTAAAGTTATACCAAAAGGCGGTAAAGAGGATATTAACGCCGGCATCAAGAATATAGCCCTTAAGGCCGTTAGGGAGGCGTTTGGTGGCGTAAACGGTGGTTATTAAATAACCCGCCTCATCGACAATAGCCCTTCCCGCCTCTATTATGAGTTTGGGAAAATCTCCCGGCCTTAGGCTTTCCAGCAAGGCGGTTGTTATTCTTTCTGCGTATTCTTCAATATCGGGAACGGCCACTTCGGGGGGCAGATAGATTCCCTTTAAGCGGTTTTTAGAAGGTAGGCCGCCGCCAATATCGAGGTATTCGATTTTATAGCCATAGTTGTCCTCTATATGGTAGGCGAATTTAACCATTTTCCTAACTTCAATTTCGTAAGCCTTGGGTTCGAGGATAAAGGTTCCCATATGGCAATGGAGACCGTTTAACTCTAGCCACTGGCTGGCGGCTATACGCTTAACTGCATCTTCGGCCTGCCCGCTTTCGAGGTTAAAACCGAAGCGGCTCCATTGGGGTTGAATGCCGGTATCCATATTGATACGAATTCCGATTTTTACCTTTTGCCCCAGTTCTTTGGCTATTTCCTCTATGTCGGAAAGTTCTTCGAAGGTGTCGGCGTTTATCCTTGCCCCTTCCAAGATGGCCGTTCTTAGGGCTTCTTTGGGTTTATAAGGGCCGTTAAAAACAATTTGATTTCCCGGAATACCCAAACGGCGGGCTTTTTCATATTCGAATTCCGAAACCACTTCGGCCGTTTCTCCCTCTTGGTGCAATATTGCACAAATGGCCTTTAGGTAATTGGTTTTATAAGACCAGGTAAACTCCACATTGGGGTAGCGGGTTTCGAAAGCTTGGCGGAACCTTCTAAACTGCTGACGGAGCTTCCTTTCCGAAAAAACAAAAAGGGGCGAACCGTATTCTTCCACCAATTTTTCTATGGGAACGCCGTCTATCTCGGTTCTTACCCTACTTCCTAAATAAGCCTTTGAACTAACTTTATTGGATAACCCAACGTTAATTTTGCTAATTACCGGTTTTTCATAGGCCTTTTTCATTTTTACCTCCTAAAGGTTTTAATAAAGCTCCTTCGGTTGGTCGGGAAAATAAAATTCCTCAATGGGGGCGTAAATGGGCCCCTCGGGCGTTAGGATGCTTTTTATTACCGCTATTTTGGTAACTATTTCCTCACCGAATATGAAGTTTTGATATTTCCTTAAAAAGAATTTCAATTTTCGATTATCCACCCTTTTCATTCGGCATATGGTTACGTGGGGATGGAAAGGTTTCGTATCGGGACGGATATTTAAAGAACGGTTTGCGTTGACCACCGTTTTAGCCAGCCTTTTGAGATGGGAAGCCCCTTGGTCTACACCGACCCATAAAATTCTCGGTCTCTTTAGGTGGGGAAAAATTCCCAAACCTTTATAGGTTATCTTAAAGGGTTTGAAGGTGTTGGCCACCTCTTGGGTCGTTTTTAACAACTCTACCAAGGTTAAGCGGTCTACCTCTCCCACAAATTGGAGGGTTATATGTAAATTTTGGGGTTGGGTCCACTTTCCGTGGATAAAGGGGGAAGCTTCGGCCCTAAGTCGGGACGATTTTTCTATAACCACCGGGGAGGTAAAAAAACCTATAAAGACCCTTATCATCTCTCTATCCTCACAGCCTCTTTAAGGTTAATAAGAGGACAATCTAACAATTATGGAACAGACCAAGTTAACTTTAGCCCTTCCCAAAGGGAGGTTATTTGAAGAAACCATAAACCTACTTCTGGAAGCTTCATTAATAGAGGAACCTTTAGAGGAAGGTAGAAAATTAGTCATCGAAACGGCAAAATTCAAAATCCTTCTCGCCAAACCTAAAGATGTCCCGATGTTGGTTGAAAGCGGTTATGCCGATTTAGGAGTTAGCGGGTGGGATAGCCTTTGGGAAAGCGGTTGCGATGTTTACAAGCTGTTAGATTTGGGTTTAGGTTTTTGCCGTATATGTGTGGCGGGCTTTCCCGAAAAAAAAGCCGAATATGAAAATCTATCCTACATTAAGGTGGCCACCAAATACCCCAATATTGCACGGGAATTTTTTGAAAAGAAAGGAATCAAGCCCTTTATCTACGAAATGAACGGCTCGGTGGAGCTGGCTCCCCTTATAGGGCTAACCGATTATATTTTCGACCTGGTTCAAACGGGCCGAACCCTAAAGGAAAACGGTTTGGTTGTCATAGATGAGGCGGGAACCTCCACCGCCCACCTGATAGCCAATAAGAATTCCTTTCTACTCTACAACGGTCGGATAAGGGATATAGTCCAAAAGTTGGAAAAGGTTATAAAAGCCCCGCCCTCTTGAGTTCCCAATTATAACTATTCCTGATGTCGAACACAAAAACCGACCGACCTTACTATTTCCAAGACATTATTTTGGCCTTACAAAATTTTTGGGTTTCCAAGGGTTGTATGCTGTGGCAGCCCTACGATTTGGAAGTGGGGGCGGGAACTATGAACCCCGCAACCTTTCTAAAGGTTTTAGGCCCCAAACCTTGGGCGGCCGCCTACGTGGAGCCCTCCCGCCGTCCCAAAGATGGCCGCTACGGAGAAAACCCCAATAGGCTCCAGCACTATTATCAATTTCAGGTAATAATAAAAGCCGCCCCCGAAAGTTCTCAGGAACTCTATTTGGAAAGCTTGGTTGCTTTGGGAATAGACCCCGCCGAGCACGACATACGCTTCGTGGAGGACGACTGGGAAAGCCCAACTTTGGGAGCTTGGGGGCTCGGTTGGGAAGTTTGGCTGGACGGAATGGAAATTACCCAATTTACCTATTTCCAGCAGGCGGGCGGGTTGGATTTGGAGCTAATCCCGGTGGAAATTACCTATGGTTTGGAAAGGTTGGCCATGTTCATCCAAAAAAAAGACAGCGTTTTCGAGATTGAATGGAAAGAGGGCGTTACCTACGGCGAAATCTTTAAAAGGGCCGAGTATGAATGGAGTAAATATAACTTTGAGGTGGCCGATGTGGATATGCTCTTTAAGACCTTCGATATGTTCGAAAGGGAAGCCCAACGGCTAATAGAACTTGATTTGGTATTGCCCGCCTACGATTACGCCTTAAAATGCTCCCACGTGTTTAACATTCTCGACGCCCGCGGGGCTATTTCGGTGCAAGAGAGGGCCCGCTACATTCGCCGTATAAGGAATTTAACCTTCTCTGTGGCTTCTAAATACAAAGAACTTTTAGACAAACAACTGGTTTAAAAATTTTTGACTTTTTCTCTTTTTGGAACCTTTTAAAGAATCCAAAAAGGGGAAAGATACAAATTCCTTCTAAAGGATTACTTTTTGTTAATCAATTCCCTTAGCTGTTTGGCGGCTTTGAATACAACCACTTTGCGGGCGGGAATTTCGATTACTTCACCGGTTTGAGGATTTCTTCCCTTCCTTGCGGCGCGTTCTTTAACTTGGAACACTCCAAAGCCGGGTAGGGCAATTCTTTCACCCTTTTGGAGGGCATCTTCTATAACTTCGATGATAGCCTTAAGGCATCTGTCGGCCTGTTTTTTGGAAACACCGGCTTTTTCTGCCGCTCTTGCGATTAGTTCCGCTTTTGTCATGGCTTTTAACCTCCCTGTTGATTTTTCTAAATGTCTTAATATTTCGCAAAGTTCAACCTAAATGCAAGCTTTTTGTGCGTTTTTAGAGGGTTTGAGGGAAGAAAAAGAACAAATTGCAAAATATGTTTTCTCAATTGAATGCGGAGAAAAAGAGCTTCAGCTTAGGAAGCAACAATTTCCACAGTTTGACCGGGTTTAACTATAACAACCTCGGTGGGTAGGCCTGCGGCCTTTACCGCCTCTTTAAATTCCTCGGGATTTTGGGCTATGGGTGGCCAAGTGTTGTAGTGCATAGGTATGGCTATTTTGGGTTTTACCAACTCGACGGCTTTGACGGCCTCGGGTATGCCCATGGTGAATAGGCTTCCTATGGGGGTTAGCATAACGTCGGGTTTGTAAAGTTCGCCGATAAGCTTCATATCGCCGAATAGGGCGGTGTCGCCGGTGTGGTAAACTCTAACACCGTCCAACTCAATAACTACGCCCGCGGGATTTCCCAAATAGATGGGTTCTCCGTTGTCTTTAATTAACGAACTGGAGTGCACGGCGGGGGTGAAAACCATTTTCACGCCTTCAACTTCGAACCAACCGCCGATGTTGCAGCCCACGGTATTTTTTGCCCCTTGGGCGGAGAGATATTGGGCAACTTCGAACAGCCCCACGACGGGAATACCCAACTTTCCGAAGTCCAAGGCGTTTTCAATGTGGTCAAAGTGGCCGTGGGTTATCACAACCAAGTCAACCTTGTCCAAAAGGCTTTCCAACGTAATACCGGCCTCTTGGGCTTTGGGGTTGGAGGTTATAAAGGGGTCTATTAGAACATTTTTGCTTCCTTGAATTAACCAAGTTGCGTGTCCTATAAAGGTTAAGTCCACCTTGCGCATATTTATTAAATGTAAATGCACATTGTCAAGGCTTCAAAGGAGTTTATTCCTTTGGGCGTAAATCTTTTGAGTAAAGACCTCGTAGGGGTTTTTCCCACCGATACCCTTTACGGTATATGCTCCAATGCCCTTTCCCCAAAGGCGGTGGAAAAAATTTATACCCTCAAGTGGAGAAATCCCAAAAAACCCCTCATAGTGTTGATTTCCTCTCTTCACCAATTGGGGGAATACTTCGGGATAAAAAACCTACCAAAGGAGGTTGAAAAAATATTTTCCCTTTCGGAACCTATTTCCGTCCTTTTGGAGGTTAAAGGTTTTGATTGGATAAGCCGCGGTGGGAAATTTATAGCTTTTAGACTGGTAAAGAAAGGTTTTATTAAAGAGTTCATAGACGCTTTCGGTAAACCTTTGGTAGCTCCCAGCGCCAATTGGGAGGGTTATCCTCCTGCCAAGGATGTTTTCCAAGCCTTTAACTACTTCGGGGGCGGGGTTTCTATCTATTACAACGGAGGGGTTTTAAAAGGTTCTCCCTCCACCTTGGTTAGGGTAGAGAAAGGGAAAATAGAAGTCCTCCGAAAGGGGGCTTTATCTACAAAAACCATCGAAAGTTTAATAAAAGCTAAAAACTCTTAAAGGCTTTTAAAACTAGGATTTTCCCGCCTTGGGGTTTGTTTAATTTAAGGTTTCCACTTGGGGGTATTAAGCCGGTTGACATCGGCCACTATAATATTTTTTTTCAATTTTTAAAAGGAGGTAAAACCATGATTGTTTCCGAAATCGACCTTTACAACCTGTTAAAGGATAAACTGGGCGAAGAAGAGGCCAAACAGTTGATTGAATTCCTAAAGCAAGAAGCCCAAAGCGAGGTTAGACTGGTTGCGGAAGAAATCCTTCAAAAAATAGAGGAAACCCTAAAGGAAATTAAACAAATCGACGAAAAGGCTTTGGAAGAAATTAAAGAGGTTCTAAAGGTATCCCTCGAAGAAACCAAAGAAGAGGTGGTTAAAACCGTAGACGAAAAGGTTAAAGCCATCGAAGGTAAATTGGCAAAAATAGAAACCCTAACCGAAAAACTTGAAAGCATCGAAAGTAAGCTAACCGAAATAGACAATAAATTGGAAGAGATTAAAGGAAGAACCGGCGGTGTTAAAGGTTTGATGTTCTTCCTATGGTTGTTGTTGGCCGGTATGATTATATTCAACATCTTGCTAAATATTCCCGCAACCCAAAAGCTAATTATCGGTGCGATATCCGGCGGTCAAGGTGGCTAATTGGCTCAAATAAAAGTTTAATTTTTTCCCTTTTTGTGTTTTTTATTTCTAAAAAACCCCTTAGGAAGTCTTTTAAAAATTTCCCAAAAAATTTTAGGTTTCAATAAAAGTTTGGGATTTTCCTCCAAAAGGCGTATCAGATATTTTTTTCCGCATTGGGGTTTTCCAAAACGATAACATTGTTCCGCGGCGTGGAAAAGCATTAAAGGTTTCCACTTAGGAGGTATCAAAGGCAGATAATCTTCGATAACCCTTAAGGTCGCTTCCAAAAATTGCGGGTTGTTTGTTGAACTCCTCAAAGGGTGTTCCCTAATCCAATATTCCCTTTGGAGGTTTAAACCTAATATTTTCCCCGCAACATAAAACCTAAGAAATATTTCCCAATCCTCCCTGTGGAGATAGATATCTTTATAACCCCCTAAGGAAATGAAAGTTTCCCTTTTAAAACAGCTTCCCGAGGGGTAGCCTACCCTTCCCGAAAATAGGAGTTCCTCCAAACTTTCCCTGATAGGTTTTTTCTTTTTTATAACCTTTCCCTCTTCATTTATAAAACCTTTAGGAGGGGTAAAAATTGCTTCCACCTTGGGGTTTTGTTTTAAATATTTTTCCACCGATGCTAAATAGTTTTCCTCCCAAAGGTCGTCGCAATCCAAAAAACAGACCCACGGGGTTTTAAGTTCTTCCACACCGCGGTTTCTCGAATATACCCGTTCCATATTTCGGGGATTTTTAATTAATTGAAAGTTGTATTCCTTTTTAAGGTTTTCTAAAATTTCCAAACTCCTATCGGTGGAAGCATCGTCGACCACCACCACCTGCTCGGGTTTTAAAGTTTGGGAAAAGACCCTCTTTATGGTTATCTCTATAAATTTTTCACAATTAAAGTTTGTAATAACAACGCCGAACATAAAAAATCTAATTTAAAAATTATAAAATAAGGGGTTTTATATCTTTTTCCAAAATTTGGAGAATTTTTAAAGCCCGTAGGGAGGAATTTGGGTCGTAGGTTCCATTAAGGACATCTTCTACCATCTCTAAGAGTTTGTCTTTTTCCTCCCTTTGGGTAGTTATGATGGAATTTTCAATCCTCCTTTCGTTGAGGAAATCTAAAAATACCGAAACTTTGGAGGTTTCTATTAGCCAATTTCTTTGAACCTCTCGGGGATAGTTCCAAGCAACCTCCAAAACAAAGGGAGTTTTATAGTTATTTAATTTCCCTTCGATGGAATAATGGTAATTTCCTTTTTTTTCTACCTTGGTAATAGAAAAATTACCGAACAAATATAGGAGCAGATAAAAATCGTGCCAAGCTAAGTCCCAAATAGGATTTATATAGCCCCTCCCGCGGTTTAGCCTTTTAATAATTACCTTTGTAGGTTTTTCAATTTTCAAACCCTTTAATGCGGCCGAATACCTTTCAATCTCCGAAACCCCTAAAGAGCTCTTTCCATATTTTTCCAAAAGGGTGGAAAACTCAGTTGCTGCGAGTGCGGGAGGTTTTTCCAAAAATACATAACAACCTTTGGAAAGGAAATAATCGGCAACCTCGGGGTGGTATTGGGGATTTATCGCTATAAAAACCTTATTGGGGATTTCTTCTATTTGCTCCGGAGAGGTGTAGAAAGGATATCGGGAAAATTCTTTTTTAAGGTTTTCATTTGTATCCAACAGGAGGGGGGTTATACCCAATTGGAGGAACTTATTAAGGTATTTTCTGCCCATATTTCCGACACCGACAAGGAGGACTTTTTCGGACATTGCAGGTTAAAGTTTAAGGAAGAAAACCACCTTTAGGGAAAGAAAAAAAAGACCTTCAGAGTTCCAAGATTTTTTCTATTTTTTCCTTGTTGGGTTTTTCTATAATTCCCTTCTCGGTAATTATTGCATCTATTAGGAAGGCGGGAGTAACATCAAAACCGAGGTGTAGGGCGTCGCTTTCGGCGGGTGCTATCGAACAGCCAAAACAGTTTTTAACCTCCTCCGGAGAACGCTCTTCTATGGGAATTTCATCTCCATAAATTAGGTTGGGGTCGAAGGTCGATAGGGGGGCCGCTACATAGAAAGGTATTTTGTGCTCTTTCGCCAAAACCGCCAAGCTGTAGGTTCCTATTTTGTTGGCGGTATCGCCCCGTAGGGTGATACGGTCGGCCCCCACTATCACCGCATCTACGAGGCCTTTTTTCATTAAAAAGCCGGCCGTGTTGTCGGTTATTATCTTGTGGGGGATTCCTTCCTTAACCAACTCCCAGGCGGTTAACCTTGCCCCCTGTAGGTAGGGGCGGGTTTCATCTACCCAGACAAAGATATTCTTCCCACTGTAATGGGCACTGCGGATTACCCCAAGGGCGGTTCCCCAGCCCGCCGTAGCCAATGCACCGGTATTGCAGTGGGTTAGTATTTTGGAATTTTCCCTTAAAAGGCTTTTTCCGTATTCTCCAATCCTTAGGTTGGTTTTTAAATCTTCTTCCTCAATTTGGATAGCCTCTTGTTCAATATCCCTACCTTGGGAAAGGGCTTTTTTTATCCTTTCGAGGGCCCAAAATAGATTAACCGCCGTTGGACGGGTGTTCTTTAAAGTTTCATAAACCTTTTGGGGGTTCTCTTTGTTGTATTTGACCCCTAAGACAAAGCCGTAGGCGGCAACACATCCTATGGCGGGAGCACCCCTAACAATCATTTTTTTTATGGCTTCGGCCACCTGCAGGTAATCGGTTGCGATAATCCATTCCTCGGTGTGGGGAAGTTTTAACTGGTTAAGGATTTTTAATTTTCCTTTCTCCCAACGGAAAGCTTTAACCTTTTGTAAATCCATAAAGGGAACAATTTTGCTTAGTTTCCCTTTAAGGTTTTTTTAAAAAATGAATTGGGAACTAAAAAAACGGCTACTTCTAAAGGATTTACCCAATATAGAAAAACCAACAAAGGGAAAAATATACTGGGTTCACACCCCCAGCGTGGGTGAATTTGTAACCGTCCGCCCCCTGTTGGAGGATATAAAAAAAAGAAACCACAAATTGGTAATAACCTACTTTTCCCCTCGGGCGAAGGAATTTATGGAAAAACAATCTTTGCCCGATTTGGTTTATCCCTTACCTCCACCGGTAGGGTTTTTACTAAAAAAGTTCCTTGAAAGGATTAAACCCGATGTTTTCCTTTTGGTGGAAAGCGACCGTTTTCCTTCCCTCTTAAGGGTTGAGGTCGAAAAAAAATATATAGTCAACGCACGGTTGAGTGATAAAAGTTTTCGCTTCCTTAAAAGGTTTGCTTTTATTTTTAAACCCGCGTTGGAAACCTTCGAATTAATAATTTGCAAGGACGAGGAGACAAAAGAAAAATTCCTATCCTTGGGTATAGATGAAAAAAAGCTTACCGTTTGCGGGAATTTAAAGGTTGCCGGCCTTACCGATGGGAAAAACTTGAAGATAACCTTCCCCAAAGGGGCAAAAATTTTCGTTGCCGGAAGCACCCACCGCGGGGAAGAAGAGATTATCCTAAAAGCCTTTAAAGAGGTTAAAAAAATTATTCCAAACCTAATTTTGGTCTTGGTTCCAAGGCACATAGAGAGGGTTGAAAAGGAAATTAAACCCTTATTGGAAAAGGAGAAATTGAAATACACCCTAAGGAGTTCTTTAAAAGAAGAACCATTTAAAGGTGATGTTTTGGTGGTCGACACTTTGGGGGAATTAAAAAGCTTTTACAAAATAGCCGATGTGGCCTTTGTCGGGGGGACTTTGGTTTCCGTAGGAGGTCATAACCTTTTGGAACCGGCCTATTTTGGGAAACCCACCCTTTTTGGCCCCCACACTTGGAAATTTTACGATTTGGAAAAACTACTTAAGGAGTGGGGTTTAGGCTTTCCTGTAAAGGATGAAAGGGAGCTAAAAGAAACCCTTTTGAGGTTATTAGAAAATCCTCCCCAACCAAAGGGAGATATAAAAAAGGTTGCTAACCAAATTTTGGATTGTTATGTTCGGAAAATCCTCTAATTCTTCTTTTCTATGCAAAGGCTGTTTTTAACATTAACCCTCTTATTGGTTTTTATATTGGTTTTATCCTTTGTAGCCCTATTTACAGCCCAACCTATAGAAGTAGTATTTAAAGAATTGCTTTCCCCCGAAGTGGTCTATGCATTAAAACTTTCCCTTATTACGGCCGCTATATCGACGGTGATAGTCCTTTTGTTGGCTTTGCCTGTAGCTTACAGTTTGAGCCGTTGGGATTTTCCCTTAAAAAGCCTTGTTAGGACGATTATAGATATGCCCCTGGCCTTCCCCGAGTTGGTTATAGGTTTTTTGCTCCTTTTGTTGTTTTCCAAATTTTTAGACCCGTTCCTTTCGAAGTTCAATATTGAAATTGTTTTTTCCAAAGCGGGGATAGTTGTAGCTCAAATTTTTGTAGCCCTACCTTTTGCGGTCAGGATTTTATATACCTCCTTCAGTCAGGTGGATAAAAAATACGAATTGGTTTCCCGTTCTTTGGGCTATTCGGCTTGGGAAACCTTTTTAAACATAACCCTTCCGATGGTAAAAATAGGTATTGTGTCCGCCGCTTTGGTGACCTTTGCCCGCGCCTTGGGGGCCTTCGGGGCTGTTTTGGTTTTCGCCGGCGGCACCTATATGAAAACCGAAACCCTACCCATCGGTCTTTACCTAAATCTGTCCTACGGAAATATGGCTCGGGCTATAGCCTTTGGCATTATTCTAATAGTGGTCTCCTTTATAAGTCTTTTTGTTATAGAACTTTTTAAGGGGAAGGTAGAAAACAATACCTTTAGAGGATAAAAATTCAAGTTAGAAAACCGCTGAGCTTTTTAAAAATTACCACCAACCTTTGGGTATATTCCTCCCTCGGGTTGGTATAAATTTCGTAAACCGACCCTTCTTCGACCTTTTTTCCATCCTTCATAACCATTACACGGTCGGCAATTTCCCAAACCACTCCCAAATCGTGGGTTACCAAAATTATGGTGTGTCCTGCTTCCTTAAGGTTGGCAAAAAGTTTTAAAATCCTACTTTGGGTGGAAACATCTAAAGCGGTGGTAGGTTCGTCGGCCAATATTAAAAAGGGCTTATTAACAACGGCATCGGCAATATTTACCCTCTGTTTTAAACCGCCCGAAAGCTGGTGCGGGTAGGAATAATAAACCCTCAAAGGGTCGGTAATACCTGCTTTTTTGAGGGCCCACAAAGCAGCCTTAAAACAATCCCTTTGCGGGTGATGAATAAAACAGGTTTCCCTTATCTGCTCGCCCACTGGAAAGAGGGGGTCAAGATAGGCGGAAGGTTCTTGAAAAATAAACCCTATTTGGTTTCCTCTAATTTTGTTCAATTCCTCTTTGGGGAGTTTTGTTATATCTTTCCCTAAAAAGGTTATTTTTCCCTCTACCCTAGCGTAGGAAGGTAAAAGCCTCGCTAACGAATATAGGAGGGTTGTTTTCCCGCTTCCGCTTTCACCGACTATGCAAAATATTTCACCCCTTTTTATGGAAAAGCTGACATTATCCACCGCCTTTTGGTTTCCGTAGTAAACGGAAAGGTTTTCAACTTCCAGTAAAAGGTCGGATTGGGGCATATTAACCTTAAAAGTTTTACATGAACCACCGCCAAAGGGGGGAAACTTTCTTCCGCTTTGTCCACCGAGTGGGGACTAAAAAATAAAGAAATTCTTCCAAGTGGAGGAACCAAAGCCTACCAAAGTGGTTAAGTAGTTTTTCTGAAAACTACTTGAGGAACTTTATTTTTTCTTCCTAATCTTTAAGACCAATATTTCCAACCGAGGATAATAATAAACACCACACCAAAAAGGGTTTTTTCTAACCCTTAAAAAGGAGGTTAGGGAAAAATGGGTCTCTTACAAGGGAAAACCGCATTAATTACCGGAATGGCCAACAAAAACAGCATAGCCTACGGAATTGCCAAAGCCTTTAAAAGGGAGGGTGCCGATTTAATAATCACCTACGCCAACGAAAAACTTAGAAAAAAAGTCGAACCTATCGCCCAAGAGTTGGGAGCCATTTTAACTTTGGAAATGGACGTATCCAAAGACGAAGCAATAGACCAAGCCTTTGAAAAAATTTCCCAAAAAGTGGATGGATTGGATATAGTGGTTCATTCCATTGCCTTCGCCCCGGCCGAAGAGTTTAAACGACCTACCCTTTACACCTCCCGCGAAGGTTTTAAAATTGCTATGGACATAAGTGTTTACTCCCTAATAGCCCTCGCCCAAAGGGCCATAAAACTTATGGAAGGCCGTGAGGGAAGTTTTCTTACCCTAACCTACTACGGCGGTGAAAAGGTAGTTCCCCACTACAACGTTATGGGAATAGCAAAAGCCGCCTTGGAAAGTGCGGTTAGATATCTCGCCTTTGACCTGGGTAAAATGGGCCACCGAATAAATGCAATATCCGCCGGCCCCGTTAAAACCTTGGCGGCAAGGGCTATAAGCGGCTTCCACCTATTGATAAAACACACTATGGAAGTTTCTCCCTTAGGAAGGGGCATAGACATAATGGACGTAGGAAATGCCGCAGTCTTCCTATGTTCCGATTGGGCCAGGAACATTACCGGTGAGGTTCTCCACGTTGATGCCGGCTATCATGTGATGGGTGTAATGGATAAAGAAGAAAGAATAGAAGGTTAAGAAACCTTATCTTTTCCTTTTGTTTATTACCTCTTCAAGGTAGCGGTTATAAACTTGGGCCAATTGGTCTCTTAATTCTTTAAGAGCTTTTTCCAGCTCGGGGAGGGAGTCTATATTTTGAATTTCCTCCAACTTTTTGAGAGCCTCATCGGCGGCGGGGTCTTCCCAAATATCTTTCAAATCCAAAGCATATTTCTCTATTTCGGTAATGATGATTAGATAATCCTTAAGCCACTCTTGGAGCTCTGCTTCTGTTTTTGCCAACTCTTTACCCTTTTTGGTTATGGCGTTTAAAACTATATCCATACGGTAATAAAACTCCTTCTGCATGGCTAACCTCCGAGTTTTTTAAGGGAAAGATGATAAAACATAAAAGCCGCCCTTTACAAACTTCTTGGATTTGGACGTGCATGAGTTGTTCACAATAGTTTTCTATGAAATTAAGGAGCGAATTCATTCGGAAAAAACCCGAATTTGCCCCCCATAGGTCTTTGCTTAGGGCTACAGGATTAAAGGACGAAGACTTTAATAAACCCTTCATAGGAATAGCCAACTCCTACACCGATATAGTTCCCGGACACGTCCACCTAAGGGATTTTGTAGAAGTCATCAAAGACGAAGTTAGAAAACTCGGGGGCGTCCCTTTCGAGTTCAACACTATAGCCGTTGACGACGGTATAGCGATGGGCCACTACGGAATGCATTATTCCCTGCCTTCGCGGGAAATTATCGCCGACAGCGTTGAAACGATGATGAACGCCCACCAACTGGATGCCCTTATATTGGTTCCCAACTGCGACAAGATTGTGCCCGGTATGATAATGGGGGCCCTAAGGGTAAATGTGCCTACCGTATTAATTTCCGGCGGCCCTATGCGGGCGGGCGAATACAAAGGCAAAAAAATAGACCTTGTTACCGTTTTTGAAGGGGTAGGAAAATTTAAAAAGGGTGAAATCGACCTAAACGAACTTCACGAAATAGAAGCCCGTGCCTGCCCATCCTGCGGAAGCTGTTCGGGAATGTTTACCGCCAACACTATGAACTGTCTTAGCGAAGTGTTGGGTATAGCTATGCCCGGAAATGGAACAATTTTAGCCTGCACCCCCGAAAGGGAAGAGCTGGCAAGGAGGGCGGTTAGGGCCTTGTTTAAACTCTTGGAAGAAGGCACAACCATTAGGGATATCGTTACCTACGACGCTATTTATGACGCTTTTGTTGCCGATATGGCCTTAGGAGGTTCAACCAACACCCTGTTGCACCTAAAGGCTATAGCCTACGAGGCGGGCGTGGACTTTCCTTTAGAGGTGGTGGACGAAATAGCCCAAAAAACCCCCAACATTGTTAAGCTGTCTCCTTCAAGGCCGGACTTGCATATCGAGGATTTAGACCGTGCCGGCGGGGTTATGGCGGTTTTAAAAGAACTGACCCGCAAAGACCCCAATCTTTTGCATTTGGATAGAAAAACTGTCTATGGAACTCTTAGGGAGGCGGTTCAAAAGGCCGAAGTCAAAGATAGGGAAGTTATAAGACCGGTGGAAAATCCTTATTCAGAAACCGGGGGATTGGCCATTCTTTTTGGCTCGCTGGCTCCTAAGGGGGCTGTGGTTAAGGTTGCCGGCGTTCCCGAAAATATGCTCGTTTTCAAAGGAAAGGCCCGCGTTTTCAACAGCGAAGAAGAAGCTGTCGAAGCTATTATGGGCAACCAAATTAAACCGGGCGATGTGGTTGTAATCCGTTATGAAGGCCCCCGCGGCGGCCCCGGCATGAGGGAAATGCTATCCCCCACCTCGGCAATTATGGGTATGGGACTGGGCGACAAAGTTGCCCTTATTACCGATGGACGTTTTAGCGGTGGAACCCGCGGGCCGGCCATAGGTCACGTTTCCCCCGAAGCGGCCGCCGGCGGCCCCATAGCCTTGGTAGAAGACGGCGACGAAATTTTAATAGACATACCCAACCGCCGCCTTGAACTGCTGGTTGACCCCGAAGAATTAGAACGGAGAAAGGCAAACTTCCAACCCGTTAAAAAAGAAATACCTTCCCGCTGGTTGAGACGCTACGCTATGTTGGTTACTTCCGCCGATATGGGAGCCGTTCTTATGGACGACCCCAACGAAGTATGTTCCCTATATCGGAAGAATAGCTAAAAACTTTCCTCTTCCTTTTTTGTTTTTTCTTCTCTCAAAAACTTCCCCAAATAGGATAAAGTTGAAGCTACCACCAAAAGGATACCTATAATACAAAACCCTTCAATAGGAACTATTTCAACCAACCTTGTAAAGGTAAGTAAACAAATAACTTCCACCCCAAAAAGGTAAGTCACAGTAATTTTTCCCAATAGGTTGGGTCGCGGAAGCTTTCCCTTTTTGAGTAAATAAAGAGAACCCGACACTAAGAGGAGGTCTTTTATAAAAACAGAGAACACCAAAATTTTAAAAGTTAAATTCTTCCCGCAGTGGCCAATTAAATATCCCATAACAACCCAAAAAAGGAGTTTGTCGGCTAGAGGGTCAATTAATTGACCGAGGGCTGTTTTTTGTTCCAATCGGCGGGCAAAGAAACCGTCCAAAAAATCGGTTAAAACGGCCAATAGGAACAATACCACGGCGAATAAATAATAACCTTTTTCCAATAGGAGAAAGACTGTAAAGGAAAGAACAATCCTTAAAAAGGTTAAAAGGTTGGGAAGATTGAACATTTAAAGGAAGTTTCGATTATTCCTCTTTTTGGGTTGTCTGATTTTCTTTATCTTCTTTGGGTGTGCAATTTCCTTCCGCGGCACAGGGCGGACATTTGGGCCCCAAGGGGCGGTCGGCCATCTCTTCCATAAGTTGGAGGGTCAATTTTTTGTATTCCTCCCTCTGTTTTTTATCCAAGGGAGGTATTACCAACTTTTGACCTATTTGTAAAATCCACGGGTCTTGGATTTTGTCTTGATTTGCTAAAAAGATAGCTCCCCACAGCAAGGGGGTTCCGTAAACCGAAGAAGATATATCCCAAAGGGTATCGCAGGGTTTTACCACCCAATAGCGGGGTTTGGGCTTTGGTTTTGGTTTAGGCTGTTTTTTTACTACTTTCGGCTTCTCCTTTGGTTTTTGTTCTTTAACCGGTTTAACTTGGGGAATTGGTTGGGGCGGTGGCAATACTATCGGCTGATAACCTTCACCACTTAAGGGAATAGCCACTCGGGGATGTTTGGGGTCGTTGGTTTCAAAGGTCAGGCTGTCGGTGTAGGAACCTTGCTTGGGAGGGGTAAAAGAGACTTCTATAAAACAGCTTTTGTTTTCATCTAAAGGTTTGGTGCAGTTGGTTGCTACTATTTTGAAAGCATAACCTTGGCTAAGGGCTATTTTTTTTATTACCAAATAGCCGGGGCCTTTGTTGGTAATGTTGACGGTGGCCGTTTTAGTTTCTCCTACCTTAACCTGCCCGAAATTTATCTGTGTTGGAGTTATTACCGCATAGGGAACCAACTTCCCATAAAGGCTTAAAACCCAATAAGCCCCCTCTTTTGCGGGGCCGTCGGGAATTTTTTCCTCCGAACTTTGGGCAAAACCCAAAGACAAACCCAAAAGGGAAAAACCTATTAAAACTTTCCTCATAGTGGAAAGGGTTATTTTAAAATCCCCAAATAGGAAAGTTTTAAGAGACTACTTAAGGAGTTTCTTTTAAATAACCTTTCTCTTTTAGTTTTTCTAAAAGTTCCCCGACGGTGGCGTTTTCATCCAAACCCAACCCTTGGAGGAGTTTCCTTATGGAGACCCACTTTTTGAGAACCATACCTTGGGTTATCAGTTTTGTAAAGGGTTCTTCATAATCGACCAAACCGAGGTCTTTTAAAAATTTTTCAAAAAATCTCGCATATAAAAGGTGTAAAACAGCGTGTTCTATACCTCCGATGTAAATATCCACCGGCATCCAGTAGTTGGCTTTCTCTTTGTCAAAGGGGGCTTGGTCGTTTTTGGGGTCGCAAAATCTTAAGAAATACCAAGAGCTATCAAAGAAAGTGTCCATAGTGTCGGTTTCCCTTTTAGCCGGGCCTCCACATTTGGGGCAGGTGGTATTCACAAAACTTTCGCTGGTGGCAAGAGGATTTCCGTGGCCGGTAAATTCTACATCCAAGGGCAACTTTACGGGTAGGTCTTTTTCATCTACAGGAACGGTTCCACATTTTTCACAATACACTACAGGGATAGGGGTTCCCCAATACCTTTGGCGGGAAATATTCCAATCCCTTAAACGGTAGGTTACCTTTTTCTTTCCCAAACCGAGTTTTTCCAATTTTTCAACTATCCTTTTTTTGGCCTCTTCACTATCCAGACCACTAAACTCGCCGGAGTTTATTAGTTTTCCTTTTCCCGTATAGGGAAGTTTTTGCTTTTTGTCCATCTTAGGGATTGAAATTTTAAAGTTGCCTTTTTCCCTAATAGAGAAAGAAATAAATAGAAACCAAAAGAGGTTTTTATAACTTTTCAACCAAAGTATCGATTTCCTCTTTTGTTCTTTTTTCGGTTACCGCCACCAAAAGGGTGTTTTTTAAAGAAGGGTAGAACCTATCCAGTTCTAGCCCAAACAGGAAGCCCTCCGAAAGGAGCTTTTTCCTTTTTTCCTTTGCTTGGGGGTTTCTAATAGGAAATTCCCAGAGGAAGGATTCGTTTTTAAAGGGATTTTCCCACCCTTTGGATTTTAACAAATTGTAGAGATAACGGGCTTTGGACATAGAAAGTGTGGCAACCTTTTTAAGCCCTTCGGTTCCCAAAGTGGCCACATATATGAGGGCCCTTAAAGCCATAAGGTTCTGGTTGGAACAGATATTGGAAGTTGCCCTTTCCCTACGAATATGTTGTTCTCGGGTTTGTAAAACCAAGGTAAAGGCCCTTTTTCCTTCTAAATCTTGGGCCATTCCGACCAAACGACCGGGCATTTTTCTTACATACTTCTGCTTGGTGGCAAAAAATCCCAAATAGGGCCCTCCAAAAGATAGGGGAATACCCAAAGGTTGCCCTTCGCCCACCACTATATCGGCGTCAAAACTACCTGGAGGCTTTAATAGAGCCAAAGATATCGGTTCGGCCACCACTATCAAGGGAACCCCATACTGTTTGGCCAAGGTGGAAATTTCCTTTAAAGGTTCTATAAAACCGAAAAAGTTCACATATTGGACTGCCAAAGCGTGAACCTTTTTAGTTTTTAAAACTTCTTCCAACCTATTTAGGTCGGTAATTCCCTTTTCATCGAAAGGAATTTCCTCTATATTGTCCCGATAACCGTAAAGGTAGGTTTTTACAACTTCCCTATAAAGGGGGTGGATGGTAGAGGACAATACCACGGTGTTGCCTTTTCCTTTAATAGCCCTTGCCATAAGAACGGCCTCGGCCAAAGCACTACCGCCGTCATACATAGAGGCGTTGGCCACATCCATACCCGTTAGGGAGGCTATTACCGTTTGGTATTCAAAAATAGCCGTAAGCGTTCCCTGGGAAACTTCGGGCTGGTAGGGGGTATAGGCGGTAAGAAATTCTCCCCTTTCCACCAAATGGTCTATTACCGCGGGGATATACCTATCGTAGGCCCCCGCTCCGACAAAAATTTTCAAGGTTTGGTTTTTTTTAGCCAACCTTTTAAAGGTTTCTACAATTTCCAACTCCGATTGGGGATTAGGTAGGTTTAATTCACCCTCAAAAAGGAGTTCTTTTTCGATGTGCCCGTAAAGGTCTTTAATATCTTTCAAACCCAAAAAGGAAAGCATTTCCTTTTCTTCTTGGGGCGAATGGGGTAGGTAGGTCATAAGAGAACAATGGTATCTTTCAAGTTCAAGAAAAAAGTTAAACCAAAAAGGAAAAAAGTTAAAATTCAAAAGTGCTTAAAACCTTGTCATCCAATTCGGTGGAAAGATAGGCCGAAGATTTGGTTTCGAAGAAGGCCTCCTTTTTACCTTCGTTTATGTGGCTTGTCAAATAGCCGTAAAGGCGGTCGATTTCTTCAAAGGGGTTTTCCTCTACCCCGTAAAGGGGTTTGTATCCCAACAATTTTAGCCTTAGGTCGGCCAAATACTTTATATAGTTCTCTATCTGCTTTTGGGTTATTCCGAAGTTATTTTGTGCCAGTATGGACTGGTAGAAACGCAGGTCGGCATCTACGTAGGACTTAACGGTGCCGACCACTATTTCATCGAATTCCATTTCCGATATATAACGGGTTATGTAGGGCTTTAGGGTTTTAATAATGGTGGACATAACCTTAACGTGGAAAAGCTCGTCGGCCTTTATTTCGGAAATCATTTTGTTGGTCATAGGCAAAACGCCGTATTTGTATTGATAGAACTCTATAGTTTTAAAGCCCATATAGAAGGTTACCGCCTCCATAGCGTAGGTGCCCGCAAAAACGGTCGCGAGTGTTCGGGCGTATTCTTGGGCCGAAACATTTTTTAATCCGTTCCAAAGTAGGTCGAAAAGTTTTTGGTAGTTGTTTGCTATAAGCTCGTTGCGGTGGCGAAGTTCGGGGTCGTTTTTGGCAAGGTAAAAAATCCTTTTAACCTCTTCGTTACTTTCGCGGAAAAGGCCATACAAAATATTGGAGTAGGCTATAGAGTGTTCAACCTCAAAATATTTATGGGTTGCCCCCCATATTTTGTATTCGGGCATGTTATAGACAACTTCCATGTCGGTTATGTTGGCCACCTGAACGCTGTCCAAAAAGGCTAAGAAGGATAGCGTATATTCAAATACCTTTTTGTCTATATTGTCCAATTGGTCAAACTGTTCGCGGGTTCGGTCTATGGGATATTCGTCCGCCTTCCAAAGTCTCTGCTTTTGGAGCTTTACAAACTCGTAGATTATGGGGTGCATCGGCTCAAAAATAGTGAATAGCCCCGTTGGCTCCTTCGTTAGCGGACTTTCGAAAAACTTAACCGGCGTTAGTTGCGAATTAAAATCATCTCCGTAAGGATTAAAAAGCAAAGGTTTTACCTTTGTTTCGCATTCATTCATTTTTTACCTCCGTAAGTTCAAATGCAAAAAATTTTCACAATTTTAGTTTTGGTTTTTACAAAAATTTCCTTTTTAGGGACTTTATTTCACACTTTTTTATTTTATATACCCTCTCTAGGTATTGGCAATGTCTCTTAAGTAGGAAAATTTGATTTGTTTTCAACAAACTTTCGGGTTTTATGAGAATATAAAACCTTAAGAAGGAAGAAAAAAAAATGAAAATAAACCCCTTAAAAGGGGAAATATAAGTTTGAAAAATTAATTAGCACAGCTTTCACATTCCTCTATAGCGACGGTTTTATCCTTTAAAATGTGTCTCCAATAATAGAGAGCCTTTATTTTTTTGCAACGGGAGTGTTTTAGAATAGTGGCAAATAGGGTGGTTATTTTTTCGGGCGTTTCGAAATAGTTATGGTTAACGGTTATTTCGAAGCTTATTCCGGCGTCGATAAATTCCTGTATGGTTGAAATTATGTCAATTAAATCTATGTAATCTTGGAGGTTGGTAAAGTTGGTATAGGTATCGTAATACCATTTATATTGGTATAAAGGAACGAAATTCACAAATAAACCTGTCTGTTGGTCTTCCACCTGGGTTAGGCTGAAGGCGGGAACAACGCCTGCACTGACCCCCGCCAAAATGGAGGTGGAGGTGTTGGGCGGGCAGTTCAAAAGCAAGGTGTTCCTTATTCCGTAAAGCTCCAAATTTCTTTCTATCTCGGAAAGGATTTCTTCTCCCACTAATTCCTTAAGTAGGTTTAAAGTTTTTTCCTCTTTGAGGTTATGTCTTCCTAAAAGAACCTTTTGGGGGTATTTGGTTTCCTCATATTTGGGAGCTTTTCCCCTTTCCTTCGCCAGGAGGGTTGAAGCCCAAACCGCCAAAAGGGCTATCTTTCCAAAAATTTCCCTTACGAAGGAAAGAACTTTATCTTTGTCTCCCTTACGGGTTGTTGGTCGGTATCCGTAATAACGACCTTCTTTTACCGATTTAGCCACAAAAACATCGGCCAAACCCATAAAACCCGCGGTTACAGTTCTGAATAGCTCGTTGTGTCTTTTGCTTTCCCTTACCGGCAGGTCGGTAATGTCTATAAGGTTGTCCATATACTCGTAAAGGTGGGAAACAAATTTTTTCAACTTATTTAGGTTTTCAAAATATCCTTCCTCAAAGAGTTTTAAAAGGTTAATGTTGGTAATATTGCAGGTGTGGATATAGCCCAATTCTTGGTCGGAAATGCAGTATAAATTCCGCGGGTTGGTGTTTCTAAAGGGGGAAAAGTTCTCCACACAGAGGTTTAGGGAATAAATCTTCTCCTTGTAGGGGGAAAATTCATTGAGGTTATCTTCAAAAACCACATAGGGCAAACCCTTTCGGCTCCAATAGTAGAAGATTTTTCTAAGAATTTCCCGCGGGTTGATTTTTATATAGTTTTGAACCTTTCCTTCCTCTATAAGTTTCACTATTTGGGCATACCTTTTTTCGGCTTCTTTACCGAAAACCTCAATAAGGTCAAGGTCTTTTCGACCCAAAATGTGGGTTATTTCATAAATGTCTATAAGGTAAAAGGGTTTATTTTCGTTCACATATTTAAAGAAAAAGTTGGGAATTACCACTTGCGTAAAAACATCGGGGGATTTTTTCGGTATTTCCCCTATATCAAGGTCTATAACTTCCAGAAAGTCAATAATGTCTTTGTGCCAAATCGGTAGGGCCACCGTTAGCGAACCTTTGCGTTTACCCTGCTGGTTAAAAGCGTTAACGGTCGCTTCGTAAATTTTTACCCAGTCGGTTATTTTGTTAGCTTTACCTTTGTTTCCCTTTATCCAACTTCCCGAAGGGCGGAGTTTTCCTAAAAATAACCCCACTCCCCCCGCATTTCGGGAAATTTGGGCTATCTGGCTTTGGGTGTGGCAGATGCTTTCGGTGTTGTCGTGAACATCGAGAATAAAACAGCTCGAAAGATTAGCCTTAGCCCTCCTCAAGTTCAGCATTTGGGGGGTGGCGGGTATTATTTTGAACTCCGAAAGGTATTTAAAATGTTCCAAAACCTTTTGTTTATAATAATCCCAACTTTTCCCATATTGGGTTACCGAAGGTAAAAACCCTATTAGGGACTGTAAAAACCAAACCTCCTCGGGTAGTTCTATGGGAAAGTTATTTTCCTCGGTAAGGTAGGATTTAATAAACTTCTGGGTTTGCATATGTTTTGCGTGCTTCCATAGGGGGTTGGAAAAATTTTCCTTATCGAAAATTGAGTAATAAAGTTCCTCAAAAACCTCTTTAGGTATTTCCAAAAATCTTTTTGAGTAAATACCTTTTTCTATATACTCCCGCAGGAAGTTATAAAAATCCTCAAACCTTTCAAAGAAACCGTAGCGGGTTACGGGGACGCCGTATTTTTGTTGGCGTCTTACCCGCATTTCCTTTTTGAAGTCGACCAATATTAGCCGATTTGCAAAGCGGGACCAGTCTTCTTTATTCTCTTCGGTTACTATAAGCGAAATTGCGGCGGTAATAAGGTTATGCTGTATTTCCTTGGAGGTCATTTTAGGCTTTAGAAAAAGGGCCAATTTCTGTTCGAATTTATTCAAGTCGATATTTAAACCTTCGGCACAAATGTTAATTACTTTTTCTATTTTTTTGGGGTCAAACTTTTCCACCCGACCGTCCCGCTTTATTACTTCAAACATAGATTGCCTCCATATAAAGTTTTGTTGTTAACAAAGGGATACAAACAGAGGAAAATGATAATCCTACCTTCTTGGAAGAAAATTAAACCTTGCTATGGAAAAGGTTATTGTTGAACAAGTGGAGGATAAAAAGCTTATATCCCAACTAATGTTTAGCTTGATAGTTCCCCGTCCTATAGCTTGGATTACAACCCTTTCGAAGGAAGGAATTGTAAATGTAGCCCCTTTTAGTTTTTACAACGGAATAACAACAAAACCCCCTTTGGTGATGGTTTCCATAGGAAAACGCAAAGATGGGTCTTTAAAAGATACTTCCCGAAACATTAGAGAACGGGGCGAATTTGTTATAAACCTTGTAACGGAAGAATTTTTAGAACCTATGGTTAAAAGCTCGATAGATTTTCCACCTAATGAAAGTGAAGTTGAAGCTCTATCGTTGGAATTGGAGCCCTCTACCGTTTTAGAGACTCCCCGCATTAAGGGGGTTAAAGCCTCTCTCGAGTGCAAACTCTACAAAATTATCGAAATAGGGGAAACCCCCATGGATTTGGTAATCGGCAAGGTGGTTGCCTTTAATTTCGAACCCCAATTGCTCCAAAGCTCCAAAGGCGTGGTTGGAAGATTGGGGGGTAAGCGATATACAATTGTGGACAACGAAATAGAAATTTCCCTTTAAAGGTTTCATTTTTTTCTTTGCCTTCTTTCGGTCTGAACAAAATTAAAAACCTTTAATGAACCTTTATATTCCCCCCTCCTACCAACCGGCGGAAAGGGATATAGTTATTGTCGGTGACGGTATAGCGGGCCTTTCGTGTGCTATTACGCTTAAAGAGCTCGGCTTCAACCCTTTGGTTATAACCCGTGGAAAGGGAAATACCTACCTCTCGCAAGGGGGAATTGCCGCGGCTATAGCCCCCGACGATAGCCCTTATTTGCACTATTTGGACACCCTGCGGGCGGGAAAACTTATAAACGACCAAGAGGCGGTTTTAATAACCACCTACAGCGGCCCCCAAGTTATAGCAACCCTAACCCGTTGGGGGGTAAACTTCGATAAAAACGACCACTTTTATGAACTAACTTTGGAGGCGGCCCACTCCAAAAGGAGGATTTTAAAAGTTAAAGACTACACGGGGAAAGCTATTTACGAAGCTCTCCACCAAAGGGCAAAAGATTTAAATATAGAGTTCCTCCAAGGGGAACTTAGGGAAATTTTTACCTCCGAGGGTAAGGTTTCGGGTTTACTCCTAAAAAGGGAATCGGATTATTTAGTTATCCGAACAAAAATTTTAGTTTTGGCAACGGGCGGGGCGGCCTCCCTTTACGCAAGGCATTCCAACATTCAAAAAATCGGTGGCGACGCCATAGGGATAGCCCTTAGGGCGGGGGCTGTTGTTAGGGATACAGAATTTGTTCAATTTCATCCAACAGTTTTAAGAAATACCCACTATTTAATTTCGGAGGCCGTTAGGGGCGAAGGAGCCTATTTGGTAAATTCCGAAGGGCGAAGGTTTGTCAACGAATTGGCTCCCCGCGACGAGGTTTCCAAGGCAATATTTAGGGAGCTGTCGGCAGGTAGAGAGGTTTATTTAGATTTCTCTCCTTTGGTTAGGAAAGGTATCAAGATAGAAGAACGCTTCCCTCAAATTTATGAAATATTGCGTTCGGTAAATCTAAATCCCTATACCGATTTGATACCGGTTGAGCCCGCCGCCCACTACTTTATAGGGGGTATCGCCACCGATACCTTCGGTAGAAGCTCGGTCGAAAATCTTTATGCCGTGGGGGAGTGTGCCTGCACAGGGTTGCACGGGGCCAACCGTTTGGCTTCCAATTCTCTCCTCGAAGGTGCGGTTTTTGGCATTAGGGCCGCCCACGATATAGCGGTTAAATTACCTTTCTTAAAATTTGCCCCTCTAACTCTAAAACCCACCGAAGGAATAACCTTAGAAAAAGACCCTCCCGAAGGAATAGTTGAACAACTCCAAAACCTAATGTGGGAAAAGGTAGGTTTAATAAGAACCGAAAAGGGTTTAAAGGCAGCACTTTACCAAATAAACCTTTGGTTGGAAGAAATCTATCCTTTTACCCCTTTAGGGAGCGAATATTCAAAAATTTTTGACCTTCTGCTGGTAGCTAAATCTATAACCTTGAACGCCCTAAAGAGAAAGGAAACCCGAGGTTGCCACCATAGGGAAGATTACCCCACCGAAAGGGAAAGTTATAGAAAGGTTCACCTCAGCTTGGATTTGAATGACCTTTGGAGTTATTAAAACCTTTCTTAGCAGCTTAACAAAAAATAACAGCCTTCCAAAGTTTTTTCTTCTTAGCATTTTCAAAGTATGCAATATCTTTTTGGCCCGGTTTTGTCCCGTCGGTTGGGCTTTTCCCTTGGGGTTGATTTATTACCACCTTACAAGGTTTGTTCTATGGACTGTCTCTACTGCGAGTGTGGGAAAACGCCCCGCCGCTTCCTTACTATGGAAAGAAAAGAGTGGGTTCCTACCGAGGAAGTTAAAAGAGAACTAAAAGAGTTTTTAACCTCTTCGGATACACCTATAGATTTTGTTACATTTTCCGGAAACGGTGAGCCCACCCTTCATATCAATTTTGGAGAAATAGCCCGATTTGTAAAAGATTTGAGACCCGATATAAAGCTGGCCCTTTTAACTAACGCCTCGACCCTTTACATGGATGAAGTTTTAAAAGATTTAGAACCCTTTGATTTGGTTGCCCCCTCTCTGGATGCGGCCACCGAAAAGGTTTTTAAAAAAATAAATCATCCCCCTAAAGGATTAACCTTAGATAAAGTCCTCCAAGGGTTGAGGAAATTAAAGGATAACTTTAAAGGCCAAATCTGGTTAGAAACTCTCTTTGTTAAAGGAATAAACGATACCCCCGAGGAGGTTAAAAAAATAGGCAACCTAGTTTGGGAATTAAAACCCCACCGTTGGCAAATAAATACCGTAGTCCGCCCGCCGGCCTATAGGGTTCAAGGACTTAGCGAGGAAGAACTACTTAAGATAGCCAAAACTGTTAATTACCCATCAACAGACATTGTTTGTTATAACTACCTGCGACTGGAAGACATAAAACCTTCTTCCACTAAAGCTAAAGATATAGAAAACCAACTTTTGGACATTGTAAAAAGAAGACCCTCCCCGGTTGAGGAACTTCGTAAAAGTCTATCCCTTACCGAGGAAGCTATGGAAGAACTTTTAGAAAAACTTCAAAGGGAAGGTAAAATACAAATGGTTACTCTTCAAGGGAAAAAGTTCATTGTGAGCTCCTATCATAATATTTAGGTTGGAATGAATGATATCAAATTTATTGTTGTCGGAGCTGGCTTTGCGGGAAGTGTAATAGCAGAAAGAATAGCTAATCGGTTAAATCAAAAAGTTCTAGTAATAGATAAACGAAATCATATAGGAGGAAATTGTTTTGATTTTATAACAAAGGAAGGTATTATTGTTCATAGATACGGACCTCATTTGTTCCATACTAACTCTAAAGAGGTTTGGGAATATCTCTCTAAATTCACTAATTGGCGAATATATCAGCATAAAGTTATGGGAGTTATCGAGGGTAAAAAAGTTCCTTTACCCTTTAACCTTAATACTCTCTATCAAGTTTTTCCTCAAAATTTAGCAAACAACTTAGAAAAAAAATTGCTAAAACGATTTGGATATGGAAGAAAAATTCCCATTTTGGAACTTTTAAAGGAAGAAGATAAAGATTTAAATTTTTTAGCTAACTATATTTATGAAAAGGTTTTCTTAGGTTATACATTGAAACAATGGGGTTTAATACCAGAAAAAATAGACCCTAAAGTTTTTGCACGGGTTCCAGTTTATATAAGTAGAGACAATAGATATTTTACTGATAAATATCAAGGCGTTCCCGAAGAAGGCTATACAAAGCTTTTTGAAAAATTACTTTCTAGTAAAAATATAAAACTCTTACTTAATACCGACGGAAAGGAATTGATAAAGGTCGAGCCGGAGAGAGGAAAAATATATTTCCTAGGAAACGAGTTTAAAAGTTGCTTAGTTTGGACAGGACCAATAGATGAGCTTTTTAATTATCAATTCGGGGCGCTACCATATAGAAGTTTAAAATTAGAATTCCAAACTTTAGATATTGAATACTATCAGGAAGTAGCTACTGTAAATTACCCTGAAAACTATGATTTTACCAGAATAACAGAATTTAAACATATTCATCCATCAATTTCAAAAAAAACAATAATTCTTAAAGAATATCCTAAAAAATATGAAGTAGGGAAAGATATTCCTTATTATCCCATTTTTACTAAAGAGGCTGAAGAAAATTATTTTAAGTATTTAGAATTATCAAAAAAAATTCCAAATTTAATTTTAGTTGGAAGACTAGCGGAATATAAATATTATGATATGGATGATATTGTAAAAAGGGCGCTTAATGTATTTGAGGAATATATAAAATGAATGCAAGGAAAGTATCTTCTTTATTTCAAAAAAAAATAAATTGGTATATAGAAATATTCCTTGTCCTTCTGTATAAAGAATGGGTAGTGAAGTATAAAAGAACTATATTAGGTTTTATTTGGTCTTTATTATACCCTTTGCTATTAGCTGGAGTGTTTTATATAGCTTTTAAATCAGCTTTTAAAATACCTATAAAGAATTACTCTCTCTTTCTTTTACCAGGAGTTTTTGTTTGGCAATGGTTTTCGAATACACTTTATACGGGTGTGTGGAGCTTTATAGAGACAGCAGCTTTAATAAAAAAATTACCAATTCCAAAGTGGATTATTCCTTTAACGAAAACTACTTTAGATTTAATTCATTTTTTATTAGCTGTGCCCATATTAATATTTTTCTTTCTATTTCAAGGCTATCCTATTTATTTATTCAACTTTACAGTTGGTTTTCTTGCATTATTATTATTACAACTTCTATTTAATTTTTCGCTGGCCTTAATATTTGGACTATTAAATGTATTTTTTAGGGATATTGAAAGGCTAGTAAATATTCTACTAAATTTTCTTATTTTTATTACTCCTATATTTTATTCTCTAAAAAATGTTGAGGAACCGTTAGTTAATATTATTTTATTAAATCCTTTAACTTATTTTGTAATTGCATGGAGACATTTATTTCTTGGAGAACTATCCTTTAAGGAAGTAATAATAATTTCTATAATAACTATAACTTTCTTGGGGATAGCAAATTTTATATACAAGCTTTTCGCTAATAAAATACCAGAGAATTTGTGATGGAAAATATAGCTATAAGTCTAGAAAATGTTAGCAAAACTTACACTATCTTAGATAAAATTTCTTACAAAGATTTACTATTTTCTTTTCTGAAAAAGAAAAAATTATGTTTGTATAAACATGTTGAAGCTTTAAAGAATATTTCTTTTACAGTAAACAAAGGAGAAAGTGTTGGAATCATTGGACGTAATGGAGCAGGTAAAAGCACCTTGTTAGGGTTAATAGCAGGTGTTATAAAACCTACGAAAGGTTCTGTATTCGTTAATGGTAGAATTTCTCCATTATTGGAATTAGGGGGGGGATTTCACCCCGATTTAAATGCTTACGAAAACATTATACTCAATGGTGTTTTAATGGGAGTCCCTTTAAAAAAAATACGTAAAAAACTTCATGAAATAATAGAATTTGCGGAACTTGAAAGATATGCTAATCAGCCTATAAGAACTTACTCCAGTGGGATGTTGGCTAGATTAGGATTTGCTATAGTAACTCAATTAGAACCTGAGATATTATTAATTGATGAAGTTCTTGCGGTGGGTGATATCCGTTTTAGAGAAAAATGTATTGATTTAATGTTAAACTTTAAAAAACAACGCGTTACTATAATTTTAGTATCTCATAATTTAGAAGATATAAAAACTATCTGCGATAGAGTTATATGGTTAGAAAACCACAAAATCAAAATGGATGGTCCCACGGATTTAGTTTTATCTAAATATGAGGAGGTCATGCATAATGCATGAATATAGTCTATTATATAAAGCACCTTTGAAAGGTATAAGTCCTGAAATTCCTTTATGTTTATTTGTAAATACTAACAAATCAATTATCCCTGAACAAAAAGGAATTTTTGTAAAAAATCCTGAAGAAGGATTAAAGATAAGTTTTAAAACATTCTTCGGGGCATTTCCGATAGAACAATGGTATAAATTTGCCGGTATAGATAAATTAATAATAAAAATTAAAGCAAAGGGAAACTTCTTAGTTAAAGTTTTACATAAAAATCCCTATGAACCTGCAAGAAATATTTATACTAGTGAATTTAATAATATTACCTCAAATGATATTTTTATAGAGATAAATTTAGAGGAATTAATAACCAAAACGGGTATAATATATCCTGAAATATATCCGCTTGATGACACTGAAATTCACGAAGTAAGTTATCTTACGGAGAAAAAACCTTCTAAAGAAATAAAATTAGGGATAATAATACCCACTTATAAACGGGAACATTACTTAATAAGAAATTTAAGAATTTTAAAAAATCTACTACAAGAAAAAAAGAATATATTTATTTTAATAATAGATAATGCAAATACTTTTTTTGATGTATTCAAACAATGTGCTTGCGAAGAGCTGCATAAACTATTAAATAAGCAAATCTTTATTTTTACTAATCCAAATTATGGTGGAGCAGGAGGATTTGCACGAGGAATTATAGAAGCTTCAAAACTAAATTTAGATTTTGTTATTTTATCAGATGATGATATTTTATATGAACCAACAACTATAGAACGGGTGGAAGCTTTTTATAAGTTTGCAGATAACCAAAAGCCTATTATTATCGGTGGAGGTATGTTTAACTTATCTAATCCTCAAATTCTAAATGAATGTGGAGCTATTTATAAAAATTTAAAAGTTCTATCGCTTAAACAAAATCTAAATCTTTGTTTTGAAAAAGATATAGAAAAATATGGCGAAAATGAATTTGTAAGATATTTTGCGTGGTGGTTTTTTGCTTCTCCATTGAAAGTTTTTGAAAAAGTAGGTTTACCTTTACCGTTGTTTATTAGAGGTGATGATATTGAATTTGGTTATCGTATAAAAAAATATATACCTGAAGCGATATTTACAAATTTACTGGGAGTCGCTGTTTGGCATGAAGAATTTTATAAAAAAGATAATCCTATTACTGATTATTATATTACACGAAACGGATTAATTTTCTCTGCTCTTTACGAGAATAAAATGTTGAAAACATATTGGAATCTTTTAAGGTATTTTGGTGGAGCAATTTTAACTTATCGTTATGAAAGAGCTAAATTTATTATAAAAGGAATAGAAGATTTTATTAAAGGACCTCATTTTTTAATGAAAACCAACCCTGATGAATATCATAAACTGTTAAATAAGCAATTGACTCAAAAACTGCAGGATATTAGTAGCTTCTTTCTAAAAGAGAAATTTAACAAACCAGTTAAATCTTCAATACTAAAGAAATTACTAATATTTATGAGTTTTAACGGTCACTTGTTGCCGAACTGGTTTATTAAATCGGGGAAATACCCTGATGATGATGGCTTTATATTGGAAAATTTACATTCTCATAGATTAAGTGTTATTTTTAGAAATGAAACCGTAGTTTATTGCGAGCCTACACAAAAGAAAGGTTATATTTGTAGATACAGTAAATATTTGTTTTTCAGAAATTTACTAAATTTCTTTTATGTATTGGTAAAATTTTTTATTAAATTTAACAAATTAAAAAAAGAATACAAGCAAGAACATAAAATTCTAACTTCTGAGAACTTTTGGGTTAATTTCTTAAAAAAGAAATAAAATTTTTATGCTAATGGTTCCTATTAAACTTGTAGCTTTGATAGTTTCCTATAATAGGAAGAATAAATTAAAAAAAGCTATAGAAACATGGCTAAGAACAAATGTTTATAAAATAGTTGTTGTAGATAATAATTCCACCGATGGAACTATAGATTATTTAAAATCTATCTCAGCTAACAACAAAAAAGTTATAACTATTTTCAATAAAAAAAACCTAGGAGGCTCTGGGGGCTTTTATAAAGGTTTGTTTTTTATTCAAAATTCTTTAAGTTATGATTGGGTGGTTCTTCACGACGATGATGCTTACCCTGATATTGCAAGTATTCAATATTTTATTTTAAATAAAAATCCGTTTCCTGAAAAAGCTTATATGTCGGCCGTTTATACTCCAAGTGGACAAGTCAGCCCAATGAATATTCCGAGTTTTAATCCTTTTAGTAGTTTTAAATTGTTTATTAAAACTATGTTAAGAGGTTCAAAAGGTTTTCATTTGGACACTAGATTTTATGATTCTTTTGGAGAAGTAGAAATAGATTTTGCTTCATTTGTTGGACTTTTCTTAAGTAAGAAAATAATTTCTTCTGTAGGATTTCCTAAAAAAGTTTTTTTTATCTACGCTGATGATTTAGAATATTCATTAAGAATTAGAAAGAAAGGTTTTAAAATTATATTTGATCCTAATTTAATTTTTTACCATGATATAGAGACGTTTAAAGATAGAAAGAAAATTTATAAGCCAATGTGGAAAGCTTATTTTACTATTAGAAATAACATATACCTTTACCGTAAAATTTCAGGAAAATTGTTTCCTTTTATATTAGTAGTTAAATATATAGAATGGCTTATGAAATTACCTTATTATGATAATAAAACCAAATATATCCAACTATTATATGAAGCTTTATATGATGCCTTTAAAAGGAAATTTAGAAGAAATCCACATGAAATTATTAAGAAATATCAATAAGAACTTTTATATAAAGCACAAATCTATAGTTGATATCATCTTATCATTGATTATTCTATCAATGGTTTTTCCATTATTCTTCATAATACCTATTTTAATAAAACTTACAGATAAAGGTCCTATTTTTTACAAACAAAAAAGAATAGGTTACAAGGGTAAACCGTTTTTTATTATAAAGTTTCGAACAATGTATCCCGATGCAGAAAAGAGATTAAAAGAAATTCTAGAAAAAGACCCTAAGGCAAGAGAGCAATGGGAGAAGACTTGGAAATTGAGAAACGACCCCAGAATTACCCCTATAGGAAAACTTTTAAGAAAAACCTCCCTTGATGAATTGCCTCAATTTTTTAATGTTTTAAAAGGCGAAATGAGCGTAGTAGGCCCCCGACCAGTTGTAGAAGAAGAGCTTAAAAAATTTTATAAAGATAAAGCTAAATATTATATTTCCGTAAAGCCCGGCATTACGGGATATTGGCAAGTGGAAGGTAGAAGCGATATCAAGGACTACGAAAAGCGGGTAGAAATGGATGTTTGGTATGTAAAGAACATGTCCTTGTGGCTTGACTTAAAGATAATCTTCAAAACTCTTTGGGTTATGCTCACCAGAAAAGGAGCCTATTAACTTTTCCTTTCAAAACCTTTTAGGAGAAACTTATAAATGTCAACAGTTTTAGTTACAGGAGGAGCCGGATACATAGGTTCTCACGTTGTAAAACTTTTAAAAAAGAAAGGCTTTGAACCTGTAGTGGTAGATAACCTTTCCACCGGACACAAAGAGGCTGTTAAATACGGAAAGCTCCTTGTAGGGGACTTGAAAGACAAAGAATTCCTAAAAAGGATTTTTGAAGACTTCAAACCCGTGGCGGTTATGCACTTCGCCGCACACATAGAGGTGGCGGATAGCGTTAGGAAACCTTTGAAGTATTACAGAAACAATGTTTGCAATACCCTCAACTTGCTCGAGGTTATGCTCGAGAAAGGCGTAAGGTATTTTATCTTCTCCTCGACGGCGGCGGTTTACGGGATTCCTAAAAAGATTCCGATTCCCGAAACGGCGGAGCTGAAGCCGATAAACCCTTACGGTGAGAGTAAAGCGACCGTTGAGAGAATTTTAAGGGATTTAAACCTTTCGGGTGAGGATTTTAAATACGTCTCTTTGAGATATTTTAACGTTGCTGGTGCAGACCCGGAAGGGGAACTTGGAGAGGCTCACAATCCTGAAACTCATCTAATTCCTTTACTCCTTCAGACCGCCTTAAGAAAAAGAGAAAGTTTCACTATTTTCGGGACAGACTATCCAACTAAAGACGGAACTGCTATTAGAGATTATATCCACGTCATGGATTTGGCTGAAGCCCACATTCTGGCTTTGGAATACCTCTTAAACGGTGGAAAAAGCGATGTTTTTAACGTCGGATACGAAAGGGGTTATACCGTAAAGGAAGTTGTTGAAACCGTCAAAAGGGTTACAGGGAAAGATTTTAAAGTGGTGGAAACCGAAAGGCGTCCGGGAGACCCCCCCGAATTGGTGGCGAAGGTGGACAAGATTAAACGGGTTTTGGGCTGGAAACCTAAATATGACGATTTAGAGTTTATAGTTAAAACTGCATGGAAATGGGAATTAAATAGGAAATACTAAAAACCCTTAATGGGAACAAACCAAAAAATAGCAGTTGTAGGATTGGGGTATGTAGGTTTACCTTTGGCGGTGGCCTTGGCTAAACATTTTTCCGTTATAGGTTTTGATATTAATCCTACCCGAATAGAGGAATTAAAAAAAGGATTTGACCGAACAAAAGAAGTTTCCAAAGACGAACTTTTAAACCCCAACTTGGTTTTTACTATCGATGAGAAACTTTTAAAGGAAGCCGACATTGTAATAGTTACCGTTCCCACCCCCACCGATGAATATAAAAATCCCGATTTAACCGCTTTGAAGTCGGCATCCCGCACCGTAGGGAAAAATTTGAAAAAAGGGGCTATAGTAGTTTACGAATCTACGGTTTTTCCGGGAGCTACAGAAGAAATTTGCATTCCTATATTGGAAGCTGAAAGCGGTCTCAAATGGAAAAAAGATTTCTTTGTGGGTTACTCCCCCGAAAGAATCAATCCCGGGGACAAAAAACACACATTGGAAAATGTGGTTAAGGTTGTGGCGGGAGATACACCACAAACGGCCCGAAAGCTAGCTCAAATTTATTCAAAAGTTGTAAAGGCCGGCATTCACATTGCCCCCTCCATAAAGGTGGCCGAAGCGGCCAAAGTCATAGAAAACACTCAAAGGGACATCAACATAGCCCTTATGAACGAGCTGGCTATGCTTTTTGACAAACTGGGGATAGATACCCGAGATGTTCTAGAAGCTGCCGGCACAAAATGGAATTTTCTTAAATTTGAACCCGGTTTAGTAGGAGGACACTGTATACCCGAAGACCCTTATTATTTGGCCTATAAAGCTCGGCAGGTGGATTTTCATCCTCAACTAATTTTGGCCGGTCGTAGGGTAAACGATTCTATTCCTCAATTTATAGCCCAAAAAGTGGTTAAACTTTTAATAAAGACCGGCAGGGTTGTTCAAAATTCAAAACTCCTCATAATGGGAATAACCTTTAAAGAAAATGTTCCCGATGTAAGGAATTCAAAAGTTGTAGACCTGATTAAGGAACTTCAGGAATACGGAATCCAAACTTTCGTATACGACCCAATAGCAAACCCTGAGGAGGTTAAAAGGTATTACGGGATAAACCTCATATGGAACCTAAAAGAAAACGCTCCCTACGACGGAGTGGTGGTTGCGGTGAAACACAAGGAGTTTTTGGATTTAAAACCCAAACACTTTAAGGAAATAACGAAAGAAAACCCCGTAGTGGTGGACGTAAAGGGAATTTACCCCAAAGAGGAGTTCGCCAAAGAGTTTATCTATTGGAGGCTCTGAATTAATTTAAACCTCAATAATGATGCTTTTAAAGGAAAAACACCTTCCCCGCTATACCGTAAGAGACTATGAAAGGTGGAAAGGATACTGGGAGCTGGTAGAGGGAATACCCTACGCCTTGGTTTCTTCCTCTCTTTTATCTTTAAACTTAAGGGAGAATGCGAAGTAAAACTAAACCCCACAGAAGTGTGGAAAAGGTTATAGAAGACCTTTTGGATGAGCTTAAGAAACATAATCCCAAAAGGGTTATCCTCTTTGGCTCCCGCGCGAAGGAAACATGCAATAGACACTCCGACATAGACATTGCGGTGGATTTAAACCTTCCCTTTAGGGAAAGAAGGAAACTCAAAGAAAAGCTGAACCAAATAGCGGGTATCTATACGATTGATTTGGTGTTTTTACCTTTGGTGGAAGAAAATTTTAAACAAATAATCCTCAAGGAGGGGAAGGTTCTTTATGAAAAAGAGTGAAGTCCTATTAAAGGTTGAAAAATTTAACCAAGCCCTACAAAGATTAAAGGAGGCGGTAGAAACCGCCAAAAGTCAATTGGAAAAAGACGGTACAATACAGAGGTTCGAATTTACAGTTGAACTAATGTGGAAAACTTTAAAGGCTATTCTCTACTATCAAGGTATTGAGTGTTATTCTCCAAGGGATTGTGTAAAAAAAGCCTTTCGCTACGGAATTATTGAAGATGACGAAATACTTTTGGACATGATAGAGGATAGAAACTTAAGTTCCCACATATATGATTCAAAGACGGCTGATGAAATTTTTGAAAGAATTAAGGGAGTTTATTTAAAACATCTTCTTAATCTCAAATTGGAAGAAAAGGTTTAATGTAAAACCTCTATGGGTTTTAAGTCCCTTGTAAAACCATCAAAAGAAACCGTTTTACAAGCAATTTTTAAATCTTCCTTTTTAAACCTTCTCGCCAGAGGCTTTGGCTATTTAAAACAGGTTGCCATAGCTATATTGATAGGTTTTAGCTTAGATACTGATGCCTTTTTCTTGGCTTTAAGTTTATTGGGTTTATTTTTAACTTTCACCGATGTATTTGACTCCTTAGGAGTTCCCAATTTGGTTAGAGCCCGACAGAGGAGTTTTGAAGAATTCCAAAACCTCGCGGGGGTTTTATTAACCTTTACGACTATTTTAGCGGTAATAATAACCTTATTAGCAATCCTTTTGAGTCCGATAGTGGTAAACATCGCCTTCGGTTACAACGAAGCGGAAAAACAACTCCTAAGGGAATACTTTTTACTCCTAATCCCTTATTTGTTTTTTAGCTTTTTCTTCCACCACTTTGGTGCGATTCATCGAAGCTTACGGCACTTTACGGTTTACTTTTTCGGAGAACTCCTTTTTTCGTTCTTTTCCTTTTTATTCATCGCTTTGGGGTTGTTTTTTACAAAAAATCCGAAAGTGTTGCCTATATCCATTTCTTTAGCCCAATTTTTAGCAACCGTTTATGTTTTTTTAGTTTCCAAGCCCTATTGGGAGATAAAGTTTTATGTAGATAAAACCGTTAAAGGAATGCTAAAACAATTTGTCCAACTTGTGGGAGTCTATTCGGTTTTTCACCTTTATATGTTGGTGGATAGAGCATTTGCCAGCTATCTACCCCACAAAAGCGTTTCCGCCTTAGCCTACGGTTGGATGGTTGCTATGATACCTAAAGGACTTTTTAAATTTGAAAACATTGTTATAACTTCTTTATCGGAAGTTAACGCAGAGTGGAGTAAAGTAAAGTTTTACCTAATAAGGATTTTTCTTTTTAGCATACCTTTTGTAGTTTTTATTTTTGTTTTCGCACCTTATATAGTTAAGTTATTGTTCGGATACGGTGCTTTTTCGGTGGTGGATAGCGAGTTAACTACAACCGCTACAAGGTTTTATGTTCTTGGTCTATCTATGGAAATCTTAATACCGATAATAGATAGGAATTTCCTTATAAAAGATAAACTTTATGCTATTATACCGATTAATTTATTTTCAATAGTTTTGAATACCGCTTTAAACTATTTATTCCTATTTAAATTTAATTTAGGTTTAAAAGCTTTACCTTTAGCAACTACTATTGTTGCTTTTATAAATTTGCTTCTAAAGGTGTTTATTTTTCGAAAATATCTTTTAGAAAAGTAACCCTGCTTATATCTAATTTTTCTAAAAATTTTTTAAAAGTTTGAAGCAAAGTCTCATTTTTTAACACTTCCCAATAATGGGTTGAAATTGTAAAGGGGGCTTTAAGATTTTTACACATCTCATAAATTTGTTCCAATTTTTTTATATTTGTTGCTGGTGTCAGTGCGTAAGCCACCAATTCCTTGTGAGTTCCATAATCCATTACAAAAGGGTAGGGAAGTCCGTATCGAACTCTCCAATAAATTTTTTTACTAAAGTTTATCAAAGATTTTAAGCTTAAAGGTCTGTTAAAAGTTTTACCAACAATTCCCGAGATATTCATACCTAACTTGGCAACAATTCCTACACAATCCTTCGAAAGAGCATTACCCGGTGGTACAAAAACTTTAATTTCAATTCCGAAAGTATCCTCCAATATTTGTTTTCCCATCCTTAAATCCTTTTCCAATTCTTCAGGAGATTTATAAATACATTCGGGAATGAACTCATATTTTACTTTTGTTTGGTTAATCTCTTCTCTGGTTAGTTTGTCTAAAAATCTAACTTCGCCGTTAAATTTTACACCGTAAACATGGTCAAAACCGTGAAGCATTATTTCTATTCGATTTTCCTTTATCTTCTCTGTAAGATAATCCACCAGCTCTTTATTTTCAAATATGTACTTTCTACCTATATCTTTTTCAATATAGAAAGCACTTTCAACACCAGGATTTACTTGCTTCCAGGAGTAGGGTATTACGGCAAGAGAAACCTTACCACCTTTATTGAAAAAATCACCGTACAATTTTTCTAAATCGTTGGGTTTAGTCCAAAAATTAATATCGTCATCTCGTATTGCTATGAAAACTTTTTTCATCTCACTCATATCTGTTAAAATTTTTCGAACAAACACATACTTTTCAACAAAAATTTTATAATCGCATATTTTATATAAAAGATTGTTAATTTTATACTTTCTATTTTTGCAATGTAATATACTTATTCTTATTTAAAAAGATTTATAAAATTCCTTAGCCATCTTATATCAAAAATATTACATTTTATACCTTCTAAAGTTTGTAAAATACCTTCTTTTTTAAATCCCAATAAAATGTTAACATTAGCTAATGCATAAATATATCGTGCATATTTCTTTTTATTTGCCTTTTTTAAATCTTCCCCGAATTCTTTTACGAGAATTTCTAATCCTTGTTTCATATTTTCATAATATTTTCTATTTTTCTTTTTAGTTCTTGTGAGACTTCCACTACTGGAGGTATAAATTCTAACAGTAGTTGCAGTATATAATAGCGAAACTCCTTTTTTGGCTAGCCTAAGCCATGCAATCCATTCGTATCCATTAACTTTTTCTTCAAAAGAAAATCCTTCCTCTATTAAACTTCTATGAAGTAAATTCACGAATTCTCCTTTAGCCATATTATCTTTGCCTAAAATGATCGAATAATCAGCAATCAAATTATCATGTATAAGTTTAGAAGCAGAATTTCCATTTTCGTAAATAGTTGAAAAAGCAAACCATTTTATTTTAGGAAATTCCTTAATTTTCTTAAGCATTAATTCCAGTGCATTTTCCAAAAAAATATCATCACTATCAAGAAAGGTAACCCACTCGCTATCTTCGGAAATATTTTGCAATCCTACATTTCTTGCTTTGTTTACACCATAATTTCTATTAAGTTTTATGTATTTTATTCTTTTATCTTCCTTTAAATAGGGGTTTATTACTTTATAAGTATCATCTGTAGAACCATCATCTACTATTATCAATTCCCAATTTTTATAAGTTTGAGCTTTTATAGATTTTATAGCTCTTTCTATAGTATGAGCTCGATTGAACGTTGGAGTTATTATACTAAATTTCATTTTAATCCTCCTTTATTTCTCTTTCCCTAAAGATCTCAAAATAGATTTTTTCTATTTTATCCCCTGTTTTTTTCCAACTAAAATTCTCAACAACAAATTTTCTTGCATTTTTCCCGAACTCTAAAATTTTATTTTTATTCCGTATAAACCATAACATTTTTTTAGCCATTTCTTTATGGTCATCAGGTGGAACTAAAAATCCTGTTTGACCTATTTTTACCTGTTTAATAAGCCCCCCTACCGAAGTAGCTATAACGGGCAAACCGCAAGCCATAGCTTCTAAAACAGCATTGGGAAAATTTTCATACTTGGAACTTATTACAAAAACATCTGAAGATTGGTATACTTCAAGAAGTTTATCTTTGTAAAGGTGTCCGTAAAATTTCACTTTGCTAGCTATACCGAGTTGTTTTGAAAGAAACATTAAGTTTGCTTTTTCCTCTCCATCACCAACAATATGTAAAGAAGCTTTAGGATACACTTTACAAACTTCAGAAAAAGCTTTTAATAGCATAGGGATGTTCTTTATCTTTATTAGTCTTCCAACAAAAAGAAATTTAATTTCATCGGAGAGTTTTTTCTCTTTAGGTTTAAAAAATTCTGCATCAACCCCTATTTCCACATATTCGGCATTATTGCACCAATTTTTTATCTTGGGATATACATCACCTCCAGCAGCATTGACGGGATATTGATTTAAATATCTCCTCATCCTTCGGGATGGAATCCCGGGCCATCTTACAACAACAGGCTTTTTTAGTTTTTTGTAAATCCAAGATGCCAAACGTGGAAGTCCGCAAATTTGATAAACATCGGTCCAAGTATCGTTTCTTATTTTTCTAAAAACGGCAAGCTCAAAGGATAAGTAATCTAAATTTATACTTAAGGCGGAAAGGAACCATCTTAATTTATTAGAATCCCCGATTTTGTTGGATAAGTGCGCTGTATAAATAAATGGAACAGTTTCTACCTTAAAAGTAAACAATTCTTCAGGTGGTGGAGTTCTAACTAAAAAACTCCTACCCGTTATAATTCTGACGTTATGTCCTCTCTTCCGCAATTGTTTAGCTACATTTAAATCAAAATTTTCTCCACCGCCAAATAATGTTAACATCATACGATTGATAATTGTTACATTTAACTTAGTCATTATTTAACACCTCTTCGAAAAGTTTTTCCCATTGTTTAGCAATAAGTTTCACATCGAATTTTTTAACACTTTCGATAGCATTGTTTTTACAAATGTTATAAAGTTGTTCATCTTCGTCTAATTCCTCCATTGCTCTAGTTAAAGACTTTTCGTCACCTACAGGAACAAGTAATCCGTTCTTTTTGTGCTGTATTATTTCATCAGGCCCTGTTGGACAGTTCGTAGATATTACAGGAGTTCCACATGCTAAAGCTTCTAATAATACATTAGGAAAACCTTCATAGTTTGAACTCATTACGAAGAATTTAGCTTTTTTCATATATGGAAACGGGTTATCTACCTTTCCAGGGAGTAAAATTTTATTTTTTAACCCCAAATGATTTATAAGATTTTCTAGTTTATGTCTTTCCGATCCTTCTCCGAGTATAATAAGTTTATATTTATTTTTCAGCTTAGATTTAGCAAAAGCTTTTATAAGTAAAAGAAAATTTTTCTGAGGGTGAAGTCTACCAACAGAAAGTATGTAGGGAAAATCTAAGTTTATTTTTTCCGAGGCTACATTTTTAATTTCATCTAGGTCTATCGGATTGTAGATATAATCTACATTAGTTAAATGAAATTCTTTTTTCAATATCCTCGCTATTCCTCTAGACACCGCTACTATTTTTTCTACATTTGGAAATCTGTAAATCGTATGTAACTGCAGTTTCTCTTGCAAGGAAAAATGCTTAGGATTGTTGCGGATACTTACTATAACTTTTTCTCCTGTCAAGATAGGTTGTAAATTTCCTAAGAAAGAAATAAAAATATCCGGATTTTCCTTTTTTAGAATTCTTTTTAGAGAATATATCCTTATAAAGGTGTTTCTTACCTTACTAAATAAGTCAATTCCTTTATTTTTTAATACAATGAGTTTTACATTTTGAGGGACTGGATACTCTATGATATCTCTATAGAGAAACAATATTACTTCATGACGTCGTGAAAATTCTTTTACTAACCTTATAGCTGCCCTTTCGGCTCCTCCTTTATTTAAAGAGGGAATTACCAATAATATTTTCATACTATTAAATCTTCAATTTTAAACCATCCTTTTCCTATCAGTTTACTAAGTTCTCTATCTGGGTTTACAGCGATTTTATATTTTCCTAAAGAAAATAAAGGTAAATCGGAAATTGAATCGCTTAAAACAGCTGTGGTTTCAAAATCTATTTCTTTTAATAAGTTTTTTTTATCCAAAAGAATAACCTTATTAATTCCCATACAATCTAAATCCTTTAGTTTTCCAGTAAAAATATTTTTATCAAAATGTAATTCTGAACAGACGATATGCTTAATACCTAAATCCTTAGCAATATACTTAATATAGATATCATAACCTCCACTTACTATAAAAACTTTGGCGGATTTGTATTTTCCTAAAAATTTGAGAACAAAAGGATTATACCGATGTTTTATTATATTCTTATAATAAAGAAAAGCAAAGTAATCTAGTTCCTCATATTTCAATCCTTTGATAAATTTTAGAGTTCTCAACTTGTAATTTAATCCTCTTCTATAAAAGATTTTACCTATATATGTATTTCTTACTAATTTTAACAGGTTTAACTTAACATTTTTGAAATGTAAATTCTTTTTTTCTAAAACAAACTCTACAAATTTATCCGCAGTTTGAAAGTTTACTAGTGTATCGCAAATATCAAGTAAAACATATTTAATATCCATACTTAGCTATAAATTCTTTTATTGTATCTAAAACCTTTTCCATTTGTTTCTTTGTTCCTATCGTTATTCTTACAAAATCTCCCATTCCTTTTACATGAGAATAATCCCTTATAAAGATAAGGTGTTTCTCCAAAAATTTTATTAGTGGTTCTTTTTTTTCTTTCCCAATCTTTAGTAAAAGAAAATTCCCTCCATCACCTATTGCTTCAATTCCTAAATTCTTTAAGGCTTTTCTGAACCATTCTTTAGCTATTAAAACCTCTTTAACATAATTCTTCATATATTCAATATCTTCAAGAGCAGCAACAGCAGCTATCTGAGAAAGTGTTGAAATACTTTTAGGATTTCTGACTTTGTTAAGAATATTTATATTGTATGATGAGCTTATAGCATAAGCTATTCTAAATCCCGCCAAGGCAAAAGCTTTCGAAAATGTTCTACTTATTATTAAATTATTAAACTTAATGACTAAATCTTTGCATGAAACTCCTCCAAATTCATAGTAAGCTTCATCTATAAGAAATAAAATATTGGGAAAATTTTTTAGAAGATCTTCTATAATAGAAACTTCATAAATAGTTCCTGTTGGATTGTTAGGATTACAAATATAGACCATCTTTGGCGTAATTTTCTCTAAAAACCTTTTGAAATCTTCTAAGTTAAATCTAAGTTTAGAATCTAAATAATAAAATTTGACATTCCCTCCCCTCAATTCTACTGTCAATCTAAAGTTATCGTAAGTTGGAGAAACAATAACTACAGTATCACCGGGGGATAAAAATGCGGTTGCAATATATTCGTGAAGAGAATCGGAGCCAGCAAAATATTGCAAATTCTCTATAGGTAGTTGGGTATATTTAGAAAGTAATCTTAATAACCTTCTATTGTTAGTATCTGGATACCAATTTAAAAAACCTTTCTTTAAAAAATTTGTTATATATTCAAAAACTTTAGGAGATGGAGGAATAGTTGCCTCATTCCAATCAAGTTTTAAAACTTTAGATTTATCTTCTATTTCCCATGCTTTATGGGATACTAAAGAATAAGGTTTTATATGTTTAATGTATTCATTTTCAAACATGTTTATTTAACCTCCTTTAAAAGGATATTTACATCTATATTTGAAACAACATGTCTAAACTTTTCTCCTTTGTCTAGAGGAATTTTATCTGTAATTTCCCACTCAAAATGAATGTCTTTTCCAAAAGAAGTTTCTATTTTTTTTTGTAAATTTTCTAATTGCTTCTGATATTTTGTTAAAGTTTGATAATCTAATTCCAAAATAATTCTAATTTTATTAATATCCTCCTGTATAACTTTAAATTTTCTAATCCATTCCTTATCACGGAAAAGGATATACCAAACATCAGAGAATAAAATTTTCCCTCCAGGCAAAACAAAAATATCATTTTTTCTTCCTTTAACTTCCTTAAAAGTTCTAAACCCTAGTTGATATTTTCCACTCCACTCTGCAATATCTCCAATTTCATAACGTATTAAAGGCATATAATGGTTCCACAAATCGGTAACTAAAATATTTCCAGGCTTCCCAGCTTCAAAAATCGTATTTCCTTCAAAGTCTACTAAGTCTATATGAAAAACATCCTCAAAAACTATAAGTTCTCTAGAATGAGTTGTAGAAATAGCTATAGGCGATGCTTCTGTTCCTCCGTAAAGGTTTATAACTTTACATCCAAAAATATCCTCTAATTCATCCCAAATTGTTGGCGGTAAGTACTCGGCTGAACCTATAATTACTTCTGGTTTAATATTAAATTTTCTTTTATATTTAGCGTAAAATTTTCCCAAAATATATAAAGCACTAACATAACCTCTTATAACTTTTGGTTGGAATTTTTCTATCTTTGATAAAATGCTAAATATTTTTTCCTTATCTAGAGATGTTGATTTAACATTCATAACATTGAAAACAGGAATCCAAAGAAAATGTCCAAAGAAAAAACTTAATAACTCCCGTCTATCTATTCCTTTATTTCTCCAGATAAGAATAAAAGGGTCTGATGGCAAAATCCCATTAATAAACCAGGCTCTGGCTATTGCGAAGGAACGTATGCTTTTTGTCTTGCTGTCTATACAAACTTTTGTTGGAACTCCGGTGGACCCTGTAGTTTCTCCACAAATAAAGTGCCAATTTTTATTTTCTGTAGAATAAATAGTCTCTTCTCTTATAGCCTGTTTAAAAATACTCTTTTTCAGAATAGGAATTTTAGTTATATCTTCCCAAGTTTTGAGGTCTTCGGGATTAAATCCCTTTTCGTCGTAAAATGCCCTATAAAAAGGAACATATTTATAAGCATATTTTACTATAGCTTTTATTCGATGAAATTTAAATTCTAATAGTTCTTCTTTTGACTTTGTTAGATTTAAAAATAAATCTTTTTCTTCTTTGGATTTTAATAATTTGAAAAAAAATCGAATATCTAATAAAATATTTAACTTACGTTTAGTTAAACCATGCCATTCATATATTACATAATCAATTTCGTCACGAAAATATTCTAAAAAACTTTTTATTTTTCTCTTTGAAAGGTACACCATAATTAATTTAATATTGTATAAAATAAAAAGGATGGTTTTAAGGCCTATTTACATACTCCGTTTAGACGATGCCTGCCCTACAATGAAATGGAATATTTGGTTAAAACTGGAACAAATATTAGATAAACACAATACAAAACCCATAATAGAAGTTATTCCCGACTGTAAAGACCCTAAATTACATTTTGAAGAGCCTAAAAAGGCATTTTGGAATTGAGTTAAAAATCTACATAAAAAAGGATGGCACATAGCCATGCACGGTTATCAACATTTATACGAAACTAAGAACAGCGGTTTAATCGGATTGAACAATTATTTGGAATTTGCGGGTTTGCCTTATGAGGTTCAGGCTGAGAAAATAAAAAAAGCTTGGGAAATTTTCACGGATAACGGTATAAGACCAAAAATATGGATGGCTCCCGCTCACAGTTTCGATTTGAATACATTAAAAGCTCTCAAAGAATATACCGAGATAGAATATATCACCGACGGATTTGCTGTATTTCCTTTTACCGCCTATGGTTTTAAGTGGATTCCTCAACAACTGTGGAGGTTTAGGAATTTACTAAAAAAAATATTTAACTCGGCTTTTAATTCTCTATACTCAAATCTTTTGAGGTTCAAAAGATGGATATCCGAAAAATTTTAAATCCTAAATGTTTATCTTATGCTTTGTTTCTTTATTTCCTAAAGCTCCGCTATGGGTTTGATAGTTGGCATTGGAGAAATAATTATTACTGTAGGAAATACAAAAAACTTGTAGTTGAGGAACTAAACTCACTACACATAGAGAAGATAGCCGTGGATTTAGGAGGAGGTTTAGGAGAAATAGTAGAAAGATTAAAAACAAAAGAAAATATTCTTATAGATTTGGACGAAAAGTGCTTATAGCTTCCCAGAATTTACCTTTCTTACGAATCACCAAACGCATAAGAGGGAATTGGAGAGAACTTAGGGAACAACAAATACCGCAGAATATAGATTTACTTATAGCCGTGAACTGGATTCATGGAATCTCTCCTGAGGAACTGATTAGAAATTTTAAAGAGACTTTAAAAGTCAAAAGCATAAAATTCCTTTTTGTAGATAGTCTACTAAAACCTTGGCAAGGAGCATATAAACATGACTTCCGATTTTTGGAAGAAACGGGATATAGACTTCTCAAAAGGTTCAACGACGGTGGGGAAAACCTTCGGGAGTTCTTAATCTTTGAAAAAATTTCCTATTGATGGCTCTCTATTTTTTAATAAATTCCCTTGCGGGTGGTGGAGCAGAAAGGGTAGCCGTAAGGTTAGCCAAACATTTAAAACCTTCAAAGATTTTCCTTTTAGAGAGGGATGTAAAACAGAAAACGGAAACGGAATTGATATATTTATCCGACCATAGGGTTAAAACAAATCCTATTTTTAAAACTCTTTACATTCCCATATACGCTAAAAAGTTAGAAAAGTTTTTAACAGTGGAAGATACCGTAATAAGCTTTATGGAAAGGTCCAACTTCGTAAATCTATTAAGTAAAACAAAACATAAGAAGATAATAGCGGTAAGAACTTACCGATTTGCAAGAAAAAATTTCCACCCTTATAGATGGATGATAAACAAACTATATCCCAAAGCGGATTTAATAATCACAAACTCCCGAGTATTGGAATTTTTAGTAAAAAATTTCCTAAAAATTGAAAAAGTTAAAACAATCTACAACCCTATAGAGATAGAAGAGATAAAAAGAAAATCCACGGAGGAATTGGGAGAGTATGAGTTTTTAAAAAATTTTCCGTATCTAATTACTGTAGGGAGATTAACAAAAGCAAAAGGGCAATGGTATCTATTGAGGATATTTAAACACTTAAAGGGAAAATATAGAGACTTAAAACTCCTCATTTTGGGAGAGGGTGAATTAAAAGATTATCTCGTTGAATTATCTCAAAATTTAGGTTTAAAAACCTATGTATGGGATAGAGACAAACTAAACGAAAGCTATGATGTATACTTTTTAGGATTTCAAGAAAACCCTTACAAGTTTATAAAACTCTCAAAGACTTTTGTTTTTACCTCTCTTTGGGAGGGACTTCCCAACGTTTTGATAGAAAGCTTAGCAGTAGGAAAAACTGTAATCTCAACCGATTGCCGGACAGGACCGAGGGAAATATTGGCTCCAAGAACAGATTTCTTATTAGAAACAAATAAACCTCAACCGGAGGAATTTGGAATATTAATGCCAACCTTTGAAAGAAAACTATTAAAGGCTAACGACCCCTTAACTGCGCAAGAAAAGATTTGGATTGATACACTATTGGGAGTTTTAAATAATGAAAAACTATTAAAGGAATATGAACTAAAAGCTCCCAGCCGAGCTCGGGATTTCCACATCGATAAAATTTCCCAGCAATGGTTTGATGTTATTAAAATCTAAGTAGAATGCTACCTTACTTACTAGTGTTTAGTATTGTAACAATTTCGTCTTTTTTTTGCAAGAAGAAATAAAATTGTAGGTTTTTTATTAATATTTCTATTAACCATTTTTATAGGTTTTAGGTATAAAGTAGGGTGTGATTGGAATTCCTATTTAAGGATATATGAGAGTATTAATAGTCTGAAAAACCTTTTTCCTCCACAAACCGATTTTTTATATGCATTAATAAACTTTATTGCAAATATTTTGGATTTAAAGATATATTTTGTAAATTTTATAGCTGCTTTTATTCTAGTTACAGGAATTTACGTTTATACTAACACGAAAGGATATTTCCCTTATCTTCTTATATATGCAACTCCTTATCTACTTTTTGTTGTAGGGATGGGATATACCCGTTCTACTTTTTGTTGTAGGGATGGGATATACCCGTCAGGCTATGGCAATAGGTTTTATTTTTTGGAGTTTATACTTTTTTGAGCACAAAAGAAAAGTTTTGAGTAATTTATCAATATTATTTGCATTTCTTTCGCACAAAACAGTAGCTGCAGTATTATTATTGCACCTTTTATTCAATTTAAGACCTATGACATGGGTAATAACTTCAGTTATTCTTTTATTTTTCGTTTTTTTTTATAGGGATTATTTAATATTTGCATTTAAAGCTTACATTCTACATCAGATGCAGTCAAAAGGTTTTTGGTTTCGATATTTAGAAGCTTCACTTCTAATTCTTCCCTTCCTTTTTCTTTATCTAAAAGAAAGAAATAAAGAAAGTTATTTAAAACCATTTATAGCTCTTTATTTATTAATAATCCCTATTGTATTTATTAGCAACTCTACTACAGTAGCAGACAGATTTTTTCTTTATACATTCCCTTTACAAGTCTATGCTATTAATTCCCTATTAGGGAGATTTGATAAAAGTTTTTCAATGCTACTAAAAATTTCCCTGATAGGGATATCATTGCTAACACTAATATTCTGGTTTAACTATGCTATACATCGACATTGTTGGTTACCGTATCAAAATATTCTCTTTAAATGAAGCTATTATTTATAGCTAATACATCGTACAATCTCTACAATTTTAGACTTCCTTTGCTTAAAGCTTTAATTGAAAAGGGTTATGAGATAACACTGGTAGCTCCTAAAGATGAATATACTCCTTTATTAGAGAAAAATTTTGAATTGAAAATTATCCAAAATTTAGATAGAAAAGGGCTAAATCCAGTAAAAGAAATTAGTCTGTTAAAAGAGTTTTTAACAATACTAAAAAACAGCAATCCAGATTTAGTTATAAATCTAACTATAAAGCCCAATATTTGGGGAAATATAGCTGCTCAAATTTTGAAAATTCCCTCTATAGGAATAATAACAGGATTGGGTTCAGTTTTTACAAACCCCAAATTCCCAATCTACCAGCTTGTAAAAACGTTATATAAGTTTTCTTTAAAACATCCCAAAAAAGTTATCTTTCAAAATCAAGAGGATGCGGAGCTTTTTTTAAGAGAAAAAATAGTTGAACCATCAAAAGTAAAAGTAATTCCAGGTTCAGGAGTTGATTTAAATTATTTCCGTCCAGTGGAGAAAAAAAATAAAAACTCCCACAAATTTATTTTCGGTTATGCTGGACGGCTTTTATGGGATAAAGGATTAAAAGAGTTAGTAGAAGCAATAAAACTCCTCCGTGCGGAAAATCTAAATTTTGAAGTCCACTTATTGGGAAAACCGGATAAAGGAAATCCTAAGAGTGTGGATATGAAAACATTACAGCAATGGGAGGAAAAAGGTTTTATAACCTATCAAGGTTTTTCAAAGGATGTAAGACCTTTTTTAGATAGCATAGATTGTTTTATTTATCCAACCTTCTATAGGGAAGGGATTCCTCGAGCTATTCTGGAAGCTATGGCTATGAAAAAACCTATTATTACTACAAAGGTACCTGGTTGTAGGGAACTAGTAATAGATGATAGAAATGGCTTCTTGGTAGAACCCAAAAATCCAAAAGAATTAGCCGAAGCTATGAAAAAAATGCTTAATTTACCAAAACAAAAAGTTTCTTCGATGGGAGAGTTCAGTTACCAGCTTGTAAAAGAAAAATATTCCACGGATGTTGTAATTCCTCAATACGTTGAAGTAATAGAGGAAGTCCTTAGAGGAAAATAAAAATCTATGTCCATAGGGTGTTTTTTCATTATATTTCTCTTTTCTCTTCTGCTAACGAAAGTAGTAATCTCTACACTACAAAAAAGTAAACTTTTCTTAGACCTTAAAGAGGAAAAAAAACCCCAAAAACTACATGTTTATTCAGTTCCCCGCGGAGGATGGATATCTATATTAACTTCCTTTGGGTTAGGAGTAGTTTTAACAAAATCCCTTTTAGGAGTCAAATTTTTAATTAGCTATTTACCATTGTTAGCTTGTGGTATATGGGAAGACTACAAAAGGACTTCTTACAAAATTCGTTTTGTGTTTATGTTTTTATCAGCAACCCTAGCGGTGATTCTACTAAAAAGTATCGTTTGGACAGTCGGATTTGGATATTTGCCGTCCATAGTTGCTGTAGCTTTTTCCATTTTCGCTTTGGTAGGAGCGATAAATGCCTTCAATATTATTGACGGCTTAAATGGATTAGCCTCTGGTTTGGGAATTATTTCGGCTCTAACTTACTTTGTAATATCGAAACAATTAAATCTTCAAGAATTAGCTTTATTAAACTTGATTTTCATAGCTTCGGTTTTAGGGTTTTTTGTGTGGAATTTCCCTAAAGGGAAAATATTTTTAGGAGATACAGGAAGCTACTTTATAGGCTTTTTCATAGGTGTAATGTCTATTCTTATTGCCGGAGGTTATCACAGTGAAGTATCTCCTTGGGTGGCTATGTTAATTATGTTCTACCCTGTATGGGAAACTCTATATTCCTTTTGGAGGAGAGTTAAAGCGGGAAAAAATCCTTTTACGCCTGACAAACAACATTTACATCACCTGTTGTATTTCTATTTCGGTAAAAGCCATTTTAAAGCTGTTTCTCTAATATTAATATCTCAAGCGGTTGCGGATTTATTAGCCATAAAATTTAAAAGCGAAACTTACATTTTGATAGGTTTGTTTATTCTTTTTGCTCTCTTATACATTTGGGTATATAAACTTTTGGAGAAAGAGCTAAGGATTAATAACTCCTAATTCCCGAATTTTCAAACTCTCAGGGTAAAAAACTATAACCTTCATAGGGTTTTTCTTTTTAAACTCCTTTTTCAGAAAACATTTTTTAAAAGCTCCTTTTAGAGTTTTCCTATAGACCTTACCATCGGAGGATAAAAATAGAAGTACCTTTTTAGTAGGAGTTTGACATACCCACCAAGGGATTTTTAAGTGCAGGATGTAACCGTCGTTAATTTTGAGCTTCCAAAAATAACTAATCCCAAAGGAGGTTTTAAGAAGAAACAAACTTAGAACGCTTAAAATAAAAACATACCGCATTTGGTTAAAAATATCATCCTTTTTTAATGTCCAAACAGTCTTTACATATTAGTTTTTCCACAAAGCGGAAATTTCCTTCCGGTTTTCTTTCGGGGTAAGTAACTACCGCCAGCTCCTCTATGGGTTTTTCTTTATTACATTTGCTACATTTTAAGGTGCTTTTTTCTTCTACCAGCGAGGGGTTATTTAAAAATTTTTCCATAAAAGGGTTCCAAATAGTTAAAAGTTCAAACTCGGTAAGTAGGTCTAACAAGTTATGTTGGGCTATCCATTCTAGGGGATTAATATCGTTAGTTTCCAGATGCTGTTCCCATAATTTTCCAACTTCTTGGCTGTCTATATCCCATTTTTCAAACCCAAAGTAGGAAAAGAGTCGAGGGTGAATAAGCTCCCTTAGTTTGGGATATTTATGCTTTCCGAACTTATCGCGTAGTAGATAGGTTATCTCTTTTGCCGGTTTCATTATTTCTTCGACTTTTACCTTTAACCCTAAGTGTTCTTTTAGCCATTTTTCCTCAAAAGGGGAATTGTAAGCGTAGAGCTTATAACCCTTTTTAAGGTAGCTTTTTATTAAGTCCCTAATGAGGTTATGAAAATATTCTTCTTTAGCTTTTGAGGTTCTTACTATAGAAACGGCTTCCCTTTCAGAGAGAACTCCAACACAAATTATTTTTCCTTCGGCGGTATCGTAAGAAGTTGTTTCAAAATCTAAAATAACCCCCTGGAAGTTTAATTCTGGGTTGAGTTTTAAATTTGTAACCAAAACCCCTTTCTCTTTATAAAATTGACTTTTAATAAAAACCATACAGAAAGTTAATTTTTCTCAATATTTTTCTTCTCAAATTGGTAAAACTTCCAAAGAAACCAATATAGGATTATTGCTAATAGAAAAATACCTATAAACGAGAAGATTTGATACATTTTAGTCCTCCCTAAGTTGTTCTATTAAATATAGAATGCGCTTATGCTGGAGCCATACCAATATACCGAATAGAATGATAAAAGGAATCCCAACAACAAATAAACATAGCTTTATCAAATTATCCATTTTTAGGAGTAGACCAATTTCTCCACCTGTCAAGGTAATAAGTCCAAAATAAAAAAGCTTTAACAGTTCGGTTCGATATTTAATTTCTTCCTCTATATGTTTCTTGGATTCCATTTTAATATGGGCTTTAAATTTTAACTTTTAGAGATGTCCTATTTTCAACTTTCTCAAGAACCTACCCGGTGTTTAACTTTAAGAGATGATGCTTTTAACCATCTTTTGGTTTTATTGAAAGAAAATATCCAAAAAAAGGAAAAAATCGAAAATTTCGACGACCTAATAGAGGTTGTGGAAAAAACCGCCCGGCAATGGAGTGAAACCCATAACTCCTGGAAAAGGATTTTTAATAATGAACCTTTGGGTTGTAAAAGTTTCTACAAAATTTTAACCCCTCGGCAGTTGAAAATACTAAGAGAGTTTGCCCAATCTTTGAAAATTCCTTTAAAACACAAACCTTTTGAAGAAATTCTTTTGGATTATTTCCGTAGACAGGTTGATTATTTTATTAAAGCCACAGAGGTAGAACATACCGATGACCAAGTTAGGAACAAAATAAGCAATGTAGCAAAACAGGCCTGGGAAAAAACTTTAAAAACCTTCAAAAAGGGTAAAAAGATTGAAAAGGGAACCTTACTAAAGGAGCTGGAAGACAAAGGCCCGCTGGAAGTAAAAATAGCCCCCGTAAAGGTATCCTCCAAAACCTACCAATACAACCCTTGGTTACTTTCCTACCTGATAAAAGTGGAACCTTACGGGGAAATCATCAAATCAATGGAAACCGCAGAGGAGGATGTTAAAAAACATTTTGAGAAAATCCTTTGCAAGGAATTAGAGGAAAGTAACACAGATATAGAAACCTTAAAGAAATATGGACTTACCGGAGGGGATTGTTCGACGGTTTTGAACGACAGTAGGAGTAAAAAAATCATAGACGATGCTATAGAGGGTCTATTTGAAGCGATAGATAGAAATCTCCGTCAAAGGTTGGAGTTAGAACATTTTATTTCCCTTATAAAGGATGCAGTTGAAAATCCACCTCCTTTAGAAGAAAAAAAGAGAAAAACTTTTACCTTTACAGGGACTACCGTTCTAAACAACATGGAACTACTCTTGGAGTTAATCGAAGAAAACCAATTCCCCTATGCGGAAAAAGTTATTTCTGTAATCCCTATAGGGGTAGTATTGTTAAACAAAATTGCCGATTACCTTACCGATAAAAATTATTACAACTTCCTTTATACCTACAAACTAAAGGTTAACGATATAGCCGAAGGGGCGATTAAACAATTTCTACAAGAAGGCCACGGGAAAGTAAAAACTCGGGCCGACTACTTTATACAAATTCTAAAAGAGGGTAAAAAGCATATCGATGAACTCTTAAAAGAAGATATAGAAAAACCTAAAGAACAACAAGAGGACAATAAAAATTCTAAAAAACCTACCCTTAGAGATTATGCAAGAAAACTCCAATTGGTGGCTTTTACTATCCCCAAAGTGTTGTTCTTTTACGGCCAAAACCTGCAGAAGGAAGAAGTTTTACAAACGATAGAAGTTATTCAACAAATCGAAGCCCTAACGGCGGATTGGTTCAATACCAAACAATCCGTAAGTGGAATAACCGACGAAGATAAAAAACTTCTTAAGTTGTTAAAAGCAGAAATAGAAAAGACTCTCAAAAAGAGTAAACATTACAAAACCTTTGACGAGTTTTATGGACTGGTAATAAAAACCAAAGGTGTGGAATATATAAAACAAAAGTTAAAGGAAGAAATCCCTTCCTTTGTTGTGGCGGTGGATTTTCATTCCCTTGCAAGGTTGTATGTTGAAGATGGAAAATTTAAAAACGAACACCCACCCAAAACCCAACGCTACAGGGGCATTATCTGGTTATTAAAACCCGAAGAGGCATTAAAACTAACCTCCACAGAAAGGAAAGATTTAGCCGAACACCTTATGTTGGTTGAAGGAAAAGTAATAAACACTCCTTTGGATTTTGAAACAAAAATAGACCCTCCGAGGGTGGAAAAAATCCAACCCCTGCGGGAGGGTAAAAAATGGTTTTCCTTCACCGCCGGTTTGGAAGATTATTCCTTCGAGTGGGGAAAGGGAATTAACGCTTTCAAAATAGGCTATACATTGGCCTTTCTTATATTGGGGGCGATAATAGCTAAAAACTCGGAGGGTGTTTTCTACGGATTTTCCCTTCCCCAAGGAAAAGGCAATAAAGAACGCACAAGGGATTTATTAGCACGGCTACTGGGAGCTTTGGCCTTTGCTACAGCCTCCAAAAGGACTATGGCCATTCAAAGCTTTAATTGGGAAGAGACAAAAATAGTTATTAGAAAAGATACAGCCGAAAAAGCTTTCAAAAGCAAAGACCCGCTAAAACAGGTTGAAAAGTCTATTCGATTTCCCCTAAATAAAAAAAATATTCTTTCCAAGCTAAGAAATGGTTTGTCTTCCTTGCTGTCCAACCTACCCCACAGGTTTTATAACCAAGATAACCAGCCCCTAATAAAAGAAAAAATTGCGGTTGTGGCTCTCTCCAACCCCCAAAACCTGGACAAAGACTGGCGGGGGTTAATGTTTGAAATATTTCTTTTTGAACCAGAAGAAAATTCCCCAGGGGGAAAAGTCAGAAGAATTACCGCCTTTAGGGATTTTGAAGCTCCCAATATAAAACAACTCAGTAGAAATCCCCTATTGATTACCAACTATGTTCAAACTGTTAAAAACCTTTTGGAGGACTTGAAAAGAGAAGGAGTCCAAAGGGTGTTTCTAATACCCCCCTTGCCCCTATACAAGGGCCTTTCCACTAAAGAAGAACTATTTAAGGAGCTCTATAAATCCGACCACTTAAAGGAATGGAACGAAGTATTACCAACCAAAATTGTTTTTGTTAGCTTTATAACCGCATTCACGGAAAAGTTGGATTATTTAAAAAGACACCTTTGGGAGCTTATAAAAAAGAACCCTAGTCCGAAAAAGAAAAAGAAAGAAAAAGATAAAGGCGGATATATAGCCCTTAACCTTATGGAGGGTTTGGAAGAAATCTTCCCCGCCGAGGGGGCATTAATAAAACCCAAATTTGGAATTATTCCTTTGATATCCCTTTCTAAGGAAGAGGAAAAAAAATGGTTCCACCACGCGTTTATATATTCCTACCCATCTTCCCTATTTTTCGGGGAAAAATATAGCGAATATCTAAACCTAACCGAGGAGGAGAAAAAACTCTTTGTAAACCTAATGGACATAATTCACTCCATGCGTTATGAAAGAAATGAGGAAGACGAAGATAAAAATCCCTATAAAACTACAAAAAGAAACCCCTTCTGGGTATATCCAAAGAGCCGCAGTGGGGACAACAATATATTCGCCGAAACAGAAATTGAGCTATACAGAAGCAAAGAAGAAAAACCCAAACTTCAAACGGCCGCCTTGGCTTTTCTCTTGATGGAGGCTATATTTTGAGCTTCTTCTTTTTAACCATCCCAAAGGGGGGAGGAGAGATATTTTTCACCGCCGTCGGGAGAAATAACCACAATAACCCCACGGGGGATTTTTTTAGCCAACTCTACGGCGGCATGAACGGCGGCACCGCTGGAGATACCCAAAAGCAAACCTTCTTCCGAGGCCAGCCTGCGGGTCATACTAAAGGCTTCGGGGGTTTTAACGTAAAGCATTCGGTCTATTATGGTTTCGTCAAAAATACCCGGCTTAATTGAACTTTCCATATGTTTTAGCCCCTCTATACCGTGTTTGGGTTCGGCGGGCTGAACTCCAACAATTTCTATCTCAGGGTTGTAAATTTTTAAACGCCGCCCCGTTCCTACCAAAGTGCCGCCGGTTCCCGCACCTGCGACAAAGTGGGTAATCCTTCCTTTGGTTTGTTCCCAGATTTCGATACCTGTTGAGTAGAAATGGGCCTTCCAATTGGAATGGTTATTGTATTGGTCTACATAGTAATATTTATCGGGATATTTTTTTACCAGCTGCCGCACGAACCTTATAGCCCCATCGGTGCCCTCGGATGCTGGGGTTAGGTGAAGTTTTGCTCCGAAAATTTTTAAAATTCTTTTGCGTTCTTCTGAAACCCCTTCCGACATAGCCAATTCAACTTTAAAACCCAAGGCCCTCCCAATCATAGCCAAAGCTATACCGGTGTTGCCCGAAGTGGCGTCGATTATGGTTTTATCTTTGGTTAACTTACCGCTTTTTATTGCGTCCATAATCATACGCAACGCGGGACGGTCCTTTACCGACCCCCCGGGGTTGAATTTTTCCAACTTTACCCAAATTTCCACGTCCGGGTTAGGGTTTAGATGTTTCAACTTTACCAGGGGGGTATTTCCTATTAGCTGTATTAGTTCAGGGCGCGGTTTTCTAAAGGGTTCATCAAATTCCCCGTAAACAAACATAAGGGAAATTTTAGGAAAGAGAGTATAAAAGTTTTCCGTGTGAAGGTTTACCTTTTAAGGAAAAACATAACCGGTTAGTATAAATAGGTTCCCGAGCGTGGATTTTAAATTTGTCATAAACACCTTAGGTGGAAAATTATTCTAAGAATAAAAAAAGAACATTAAAGGGAACTCTAAAAAATTTTTTCTTTAGTTGTTTTATCCCTCAAATTTCAACCAACCGATGGGTTTTTTATCGACGGTTATTTCCCTTGTCTGGCTAAAAATTTCGCCGGCCATACGGAGTTTGTTTATAAGTTCAAAAATCTCTGTTAGGTGGTGATATTCTTTCCTTCCCCTTTTGCGTTTTTCTATCTGCTCGTAGCAGAAAAGTTCGGCCCCGAAGGGTAAAATACCGGGTTTGTAGTTTACCCTTACCAAACGGTGGTCGCTTTCTGCTTCTATATCCTCCAAACGGCGGACAATATCGGCATAACCTCGGTCGGTGAAAAATTCTTTATCAGCTTCCAACACCTTTAGGGAAAACTTATCTACAACCTCTTCGACGGTATTATTTTTGAAATATTCATACATACGGGGCTTTTGGGCATGTTTTTCATATTCCTCTACCTTCTGAGGGTCTACCGAAAATTGTCCTTCAAAGGTGGAATTGGTATCGGCCAATTTTCTAATACCGATAAATCTTTTTCCTTTACCGACCAACTTTAGTTTTTTCTTGACTATCTGCCCTTGAGTTAGTTCAAAATCTTCCACCTGTAGGAGGTTTAAAAGGTTTTTCTTTTCATCGAAGTTTATGACTTCCCCTTTAACAATTTCGGGTTCTCCGCCGCATAGGACTTTCTTTTCCAACCAGGTGCCGATAAGGGAAAGTTGTTTTTTTACCTCGGGAAGGTTATCTTTGTTCTCTTGGTAAAACTCCTTCCACCACATTAGCTTTTTGTAAAACTCGTCAAAAAGCTCCTTATCCTCGCGTAGGTTTTCGTAAATAAGGGCGTTTTTTAGCAAATCTTTTAGCACTTCGGCTTTTAAAAAAACTTTATCGCCCTCAAAGCGGGCGGTTGCGTTGGTTAACAATATCGGACTTAAACTTCTTAAGCTCATAAGGTTTTAAATTATTTTTTTTCCATTTTTTGGAGATTTTCTATTAGAGTCCTAAATTTGGGATTTGCATAAAAATCTTCCTGCAGAAGTTTAGCCTTGGTTAAGACAAACTCGTTTATGGTATTAACCACTTCGTCCACACTGTCGGTTATTTGAAAGTAATTTAAATCCTCCTCGTCTATGGTTCCCATTTCTACCATGGTGTGGCGCATATAGTGAACCAAGGGTTTCCAATATTCGGAACCAAACAATAACACAGGAAAGGGGTGCATTTTTCGGGTTTTCATCAATGTCAGGGCTTCAAAAAGCTCGTCGAAGGTTCCATAACCGCCGGGAAATATAACATACCCCAAGGCGTAGCGAAGAAGCATTACCTTTCGAACAAAGAAATGTTTAAAGAGAAGTTTCTTAGTAAGGTAAAAGTTTTTATCCACCTCCGAAGGTATATCTATCTGTAAACCCACACTTTCGGCGCCCGCTTCGAAAGCTCCTTTGTTGGCCGCTTCCATTATACCGGGCCCACCTCCGGTTATTATCGTGTAGCCCAACGAGCCCAGTTTATAGGCAGTTTCATAGGCTTTTTTGTAGTAGAAATTGTCGGGGCTAAAACGGGAGCTTCCGAAAAAGGTAACCGATGGCCCTAACTCGCTTAAAAGGTCAAACCCTTGAACAAACTCCGAGAGTATTCTAAATAATCTCCAAACATCCCCCTGTTTGGCTTTCAGTTCACCTATTATTTCCCAAGAAGCGGGAAAGGTTAGTTTCTTCCCTTGCTCGGTGGAATATTTATCGTCCATAAAAAGGAGAAGGTAATAAAAACCTACTTAATAATCCTTTTGTTTAAAGACAAAATTCCACCTGTCTAAGGTTTGAATATCCTAAATACATTTTGAGTTGTTAAAGGAATATACAACTCTAAAGGAGGTTCAAATGGAAACTAAACTAACCAAAGACAAAGGTCTCTATAGAAAGTTAGAAATAACCCTTGAAGGTAACGAAGTAGCCCAATACCTCGACGAGATTTACGACTATCTTGCCCACAGTGCCAATATCCCCGGCTTTCGTAAAGGAAAAGTTCCCCGCAGGGTTTTAAGAAAACGTTTCAAAGACACTATTGAAAGACATGTGGCTAACCGTATTTTGGAAAAACATTTAAACGAAGCCCTTGAAAAGGAAGGTGTTAAACCTGTAGCCGATGTATACCTCCAAGAGGTAAAAATTGACGAAGAAACTCCTAAAGCCGTGGTTGTTGTTATCTTTGAAGTTCCCCCCGAGTTTGAAGTAAAAAATCCTGAGGAAATAACCGTTGAAGTTCCCAAAGTAGAATTTGACCCCAAACAGGTTGAAAATTACATAAACCAACTTAGGGAACAACACGCCCAATGGCAAACCGTAGATAGGGAAATTAAAGAAGGTGACCTTGTAGAGGTTGAATATGAGGTAGAAGATACCCAAAGCGGGGAAAAAGATAAAGGAGAAACCGCCGGGGTAATTGGCGAAGGTGTATTTAGAAAAGAGATAGAAGAGGCCCTAAAGGGTAAAAAAGCGGGCGATGAGATATCTCTTCAAGAGCTCCCCCTCTACGACAAAGAAGGCAAAGAGATAGGAAAGGTAAATATTCGCCTAAAGGTTAAAGCGGTTAAAGAAAAAGTTCTTCCCGAACTTAACGACGAGTTTGCTAAAAAACTAAATTTGGGTGAAACTTGGGAAGAGGCAAAGAAAAAAATAGAAGAGCAACTAAAAGAACAGTTCGAGCGTTCTAAAGAAGCCCAAAAAAGGGAACTCCTTCTTGGAAAACTTATAGAGGAGCATAAAATAGAAGTGCCCGAAACTTTGGTAAGAAGGGAGCTTGACCAACTGGTGGAGCAAAGGGTTAGAGAACTGCAGGCCTACGGTTTAAAACCCAACCAAATTAATATTCAGCAGTTGGTAAACGACCTAACCCCCGTGGCGGTCTTTAACGTTGCCACCCGCCTAATATTGGACAAATACGCCGACAAGTTCAATATCGAAGTTTCCGACGAAGAGGTAATGCAGGAGCTGGAAAATGTGGCAAAACTATCGGGTGTGGATAAAAATGCTCTAATCCAACAGCTAAAAGAAAATGGAGCCTACGAGGCCACCCTCGAAGGTATAAAAGCCGAACTAAGAAGAAGGAAAGCTTTGGAAGAACTCCTTAAAAAGGTTAAATTTGTCGAAGTAGAGCCTAAACAGGAAGATAAAAAAGAAGAACAACAACAGGAAGAAAAATAATTTTTTCCCTTCTTAGTTTCCCTCTTTCAAAATAATTCCCCTTAATGTTTTCCAAAAAAATCAAAAACCTTAAAGCCTATAAAACCGAAACTTCCCCCGCAAAAATAAAGCTTTCTTCCAACGAACTCCCCTATGACCTTCCCCAAGGTTTAAAAAAGCGAATTCAAGAGGAAATAGCTAAAATTCCCTTCAACCGTTATCCCGACCCTTATGCAAATGAATTAAGACAAATACTCGCCGAGCTGTGGGGAGTAAAGCCCGAAAATATAGTTCTCGGCAACGGTAGCGACGAAATGATTTTAAACCTCGCCCTGGCAGTGGGCGAACCCTACGAAGGTATAGCCTATCCAATACCGACCTTTCCAATGTATAGGGTGGTGGCCGATACCTTAGGACGGCCTACCTACGAAGTTCCTTTAAAACCGAACCTTGAATTGGACGAAGAAAAATTTCTCCAAGTTTTGGAAAACTATAACCCCGCCCTAATGTTTATTTCCTATCCTAACAACCCCACCGGGAACCTATTTGATAGAAAAACCTTAGATAGGTTAAGGAACAAAGTCCCTCTAATGGTAAGCGATGAAGCTTATTTTGATTTCAGCGGGGAAACCTACATAAACGAGGCTATAAACCCGTCGGAAAATGTGGTTGTTCTTAGAACGCTATCCAAAATAGGTTTGGCTTCCCTTCGGGTAGGGGCTCTAATAGCCGAAGAAGGTTTTATTAAGGAAATGTTCAAAGTTAAGATGCCCTTTAATGTAACCTACCCTTCCCAGGTTATCGCTAAAGTGGTTCTTACCGAAGGGTTGGACTTTATTCGTTGGGCTATCGGGCAGGTAATTTCCGAAAGGGAAAGATTAATGAATGAACTCCAAAAGATGGAAGGGGTTAAGGTATTCCCATCAAAGGCAAACTTTTTCCTATTTAAAACTCCCTACGATGCCGATTTAGCCCACCAAAGGTTGTTGGAAAAAGGAGTCCTTATAAGGAACGTCTCCTATCTACCGAACCTTGAAGGGTGCTTAAGGGTAAACATAGGAAAACCTGAAGAGAACGATATTTTCTTAGAGAAACTTCATGAGGTTTTAAAAGAGTTGGAAAAAGAACTTTAAAAGTTTTTCCTTTTTAAATTTCCTTCAAAAGTTGGTAGAGTTTAAACAATACAAATTGAGAGGCGGCAAGACGGTTTTGGTTTCTGTCAAAGGGAAAAACATATTTAAAAACCTCGGTACGGTCTTTTAGCGATACTGCGAAATAGGTTAAGCCTACAGGTTTTTCTGGGGTTCCTCCGCCGGGGCCGGCTATTCCCGTGGTGGAAATACCTATATCGGTATTCAATAAACTTTTTACACCCTCGGCCATCTCTTTGGCAGTTTGGGCACTTACCGCACCATATTTTTCCAATGTTTGGGGATTTACCTTTAACAGGTTTTGTTTTACTTCATTAGAATAGGCCACAACCGAACCTTTAAAGTATTCGCTACTGCCGCTGACGTTAACCAATCGGGTCGCCACCAATCCCCCTGTGCACGACTCGGCGGTGGCTATGGTTAAACCTTTTTCCTTTAATAGTTCTCCGATAGTTTCTTCCAACTCCTTTAGGTCGGTTGAATAAGTTTCCCCTTCGAAGGTTTTTTGTAGCTTTTCAAATATTTCCCTATTTTGGGTTTCTATATCTACCCCTTTAGGGGTCAGGAAGTATTTGATTTTTCCTTCCAAAGGTTTTAGGTCTTCTTCAATTGTTTCCCATTGGAGGTTAAAGGTTCTCAATAGGTAACTTTTCCTTTCTATAAGCTCTTCGACCTTAGGCCAATCGGTTGTGTTTAAGGGAAGATAAACGTTTACATAACCTTCGTTAAAAAATACTCCCACCTCCTCGATTTCGGGGGAGATTAAAACAAGGTTTTCCTTTTTACCCAAAAAATCGGCCACCTTTTGCTGTCGGAATTCTACGCGGTCGATTTCCCAAGAAAGCCGCGTAAACAGTTTAAAAAGTTCCGAAACAAGAGCCTCCGAAGGGAAGGTTTTTAAAAAGTAAACTTTGTAGGACATGGAAATAAAAATATCCCTACTTAGCTCCTTAATATTGGAACTTTTATGTTAGGGTTTTCCACTTTGGATTTAATAAAAAAGCTCTTCCACCATTGGGATAGAAGAAAATTTTTCAACTTTTGGGAAACAATCTTAAAAGCCTATTCGGGAATATTATTTATTCCATCTGTTAACGCGGGCTTGATTTTATTTCTAATAACCTTTTTGGATTTGAATATAGGTCTTTCGGGTCTGATAGCCATACTGTCGGCTTTTATTTTCGCCCTTTTTCTGGGTTCTTGGAAGACTTTCCTTAGTTTGGATTATTACATTTACAACCCATTGTTGGTAGGTTTGGGTATTGGTTTTCTTTTTAAGTTATCTTTTTTAACGGTTCTCCTTATTGTGGTTTTATCGGCTTTAACCTTTTTGATAACCTATACCTTGTCTAATATTTTGGGCTACTACCTTAGGTTGCCTGTTCTATCGATTCCCTTTGTGGTGGTTAGTATTGTGGCCTATTTGGCTTCCTATAAATATTCCAACCTCTTTGTTTATTACCTTTACCCCCACCAAGTGCTGGAAGCGTTTATCGATATCCCCCAATGGTTGGAGGGATTCTTTAAATCTTTGGGGGCTATATTCTTTTATCCCTATACCTTGGTAGGGTTTCTGTTGTTTCTAGTCCTTTTAAAGTATTCGAGAATTTTGGCTTTCCTTGCGGTGTTGGGATATTTAACCGGAACAGCCTTTGTAGGGTTTATGAACGGTTCTTTCCAATATGCTTTTTCCGATACTTCCGCCTTTAACTACATACTGATAGCCACCGCCTTGGGAGGGGTTTTTCTTATTCCCCACCCTAAGAGTTTTTTAATAGCCCTTTTGGGGGTTTTAATTTCCGTTCCTATAGTTGATGCTTCTAAAGTATTTTTCCAGTATTACGGAATACCTATTTTTGCCATACCTTTTAATGTGGTTGTATTGCTTTTTATTTATACCCTTTCCTTGTTGGGGTATAGATATATCACTGTCCAATATAAGGGAACTCCTGAAAAAACTTTGGACTTCTTCTTGAGTTTTCTAAATAGATTTCCCTATTGGGGTAGAGAGGTAGGGCTTCCCTTTAGTGGAAGGTGGACAGTATGGCAGTCCTTCGATGGGGAATGGACACACAAAGGCCCTTGGAAGTATGCTTTAGATTTTGTTATAACCGACGAGGAAGGTAAAACCTACCGCGGAAATGGTTACTATCTTACCGATTATTACGCCTACAGAAAACCAGTGCTATCGCCCGTTGATGGGGTGGTTGTTGATGTGGTTTCCTCCTTGCCCGACAACCCTCCCGGACAGGCCGACAAGGAGCATAATTGGGGTAACTATGTTTTAATCTACGACTGGCGGGGTTTTTATGTTTTGCTTTGCCACTTTGCCCAAAATTCCATTAAAGTTAAGCCCGGGGATAAGGTCAGTAGGGGAACCCTTTTAGGCCTATGCGGAAATAGCGGCTATTCTCCCCAGCCCCATATCCATATGCACGTGCAGCTTTTACCTAAGCTGGGTGCTCCCACCGTTCCCTTTGTAATCAGTTCCTATTTGACCCCCGAAGGGGAGGTTAAGGATTACACCGTTCCTAAAAAAGGGGAAATTTTGGAAGCCTTTTATCCCGATAGGATACTTAAAGATAAATTGAACCTTTTGCTGGATGAAGTTTACAAGTTCGAAATTTACAAAGATGGAAAAAAAATTAAAGAGCTAAACCTAAAGGTGGAAATGGCCCCCGACTCTACCTTTTACCTTACCGATGGAGTTTCCAAACTTTATTTTGGTATCCGTTTTGAGTTTTTCTATAGCTTTAACTTTGAAGGAGAGGAAAAATCTCCGTTAAAGGTTTTCTTTATTGCCCTTTCTAAGGTTCCTTTAAATTTAAACCACCAATTGAAGTGGAAAGATTCTTTGCCTTTGGAGGTTGTAAACTTAGGTTGGTTAAAGTCCCTTTTAAGGTTTATAACAGCCTTTTACCATAATCTGTATAAAATTGTCGTTAAGTCCCAAAATAGGGATAAATTGACCTATACCTTCGAAGTTAAAAATACCTTAGTCAACTTTAACGGAGAAGTTAAAATTGCCGAGAAAGGGAAATTTGTAGAGTTAATAAAACTAAAAGGTGATAAGGAAGAAATAGAAATCCGAAGGATTTATGATTAATTTTTTTCGCTACGTTTGGTTTTCGGAGGCTACCAATTTTTTATATTTTTCAATATAAATTTTGAGCCTCCAACCGTACCAAAGGAGTAAAACGCCGTCAATAACCAAGCTAACACCTATTATGATTCCGAAAAGCTGGGCCAGCAGTTTAGGGTGGGGTAGAGCCCAAATTAGGATTGCGGCCAATACAAGGTCGGCAAAACCGTTTAGTAGCATTAAAAACCAACTTTTAAGTTTGGCTTTAAGCTCTATGGCCAACCAAAAGCTGGCAAAAGCATCGGTTAGGAGGTAAATAAGCAGGAACACGCTAAGTATTACCAGCGTTTGGTCGGGAAATAGCATAAAAAGAAGACCTATCAATATCAGAATAAATGGTTTAAACCATCCGCCGGCCCCCGAATGTTTGGAATTTAAATTGAAAAAGACCCACATTAAACCGGAGGCAAACATTACCGCCCCGAAAAATATTAGGGAGCTGTAAGTAAACACGGCGGGAACAACCAAAGCAACAATTCCTAAAATCAGCAGGAGTAAACCCCAAATTATTAGCAAGTTCATAAGGAAAAAATTAAATCCTAAAAAAGGATTTTGACTTTTAAACCAAAAAACTAACAAAGAGCTTTACAAAAATATCCAACCTATCCGAGGTTTTATTTTTCTTCCTTCCAAAGGACACTTGATAATAGCCATTCTAAAGTTGGAAAGATAAAAAACTTCAGGATATGTCAATATAGGAATAAAACCATTAACAAAATCTTAACCTTGGGCGGAGGTGTAAAATGCTGGTGGCCTTTATCATGTTTGTGGTGGCATTAATAGCTACCGTTTTATTGTTCTGGTTGATAGCACTCCTTTATGCTCCCAAAGGGGATTCGATTGCTAAGGAAGTTCCCTACGAATGTGCGGTGCCTCCCGAAGGGCCTTTACCCAAAAAGACCAACTTTAGGTATTATTTCTTCGGCATTTTGTTCCTAACTATGGATATGGTCGGAATGTTCGTAGCTCTGGAAGCGTTAACTAATGGAAAGTTCGGATGGATTTTTGTTATTTTCATACTCCCCCTACTACTGGCCATCTGGCACATCATAGGAGGTAAAAGGTATGTTGACCAAGTTTCTTGATTTCTTCGGTTGGGCCCGTTCCCACAGCCCTTGGATGGTTCACTACTGTTCGGGCTGTTGCTCTTTGGAAATATTGGCTTTAATGGGCCCCAGATTTGACTGGGAGAGATATGGCTTTCTCCCCGTTCCCTCGCCCAGACAGGCGGACTTTATTGTTATAACCGGTTTAATTTCGAGAAAGGTTTTGCCCGCATTGCTTATGACCTACGACCAAATGCCCCGCCCCAGATATGTGTTTGCTATAGGAGCTTGCGCTTTTGACGGAGGCCCCTACTACGATTCCACCTCTGTGGTTACCAATGTTCCCGAAATTCTCCCGCCCGATGTTTTTGTAGCAGGATGCCCTCCAACACCCGAAGCAATATTGGACGGATTGCTGGAAATGAAAAAGATAATCCGCGAAAGAAGGGAAGCTCGAGCGGAAAAAGAGGGCACTTGGAGGGAAATCCTAAAAAAAGAATTGGAAAAAAATCCTTTGTTAGCTAAGCAACCTTTCTTTGTAGGCGGTTAAATTTTTTTACTTTTTCGGGTAAGTAAATACTTGACCACATCCGAAGGTTCTTTTAAAGCCTTTTATCCACTTTTTGGAGGAAAAGAATGGGCTTTGAGAGGTTAAAAAAATTAATGAAAACCTACTTTGGGGTAGAAGCCCAAGAATATCCCCAAAATGGGGTGACAAAAACTTATTTATTTCAAATCCAACCGGTGCATATAAGGGAAGTGGCAAAACTTCTTAAGGAAAACGGTTTTAACTTTTTCCATACATTGTCGCCTGTGGATTACTCCCCCAAAGGAAGAGGTTTAGAACTTAACTATTTCTTCGAAAGCATAGAGGAAAAAATTTGGGTTGTTATAAGAACCGAACTACCATTGGATAACCCCGAAATAGATTCCATCCACGATATCTATCCCGCAGCCGAAGCCTGCGAAAGGGAGGAGTGGGAAAAATTCGGCATCAACTTTAAAGGACACCCCCGTTTAAAACCCCTTTTGTTGGATGACACGCTCCAAGGTAAGTGGGTTCAAAGAAAAGCCTATGTTCCCGAACCCCACCGAGATTAAAAGGAGGTTAAGCCATGTATAAGGGAGCCCAAATAATTACCGAGCCGGTAGGCAAAGAAGGCGACCTAATGATTTTGAACTGGGGTGTTCAGCACCCGGCCTCGGGCCCTATGCGTATTAAAGTCTGGCTCGATGGTGAAACCATTGTAAAAGTCGAAAACGACCCCGGCTACGTTACGAGAAACCTGGAAAAGCTACTGGAATACCGAACTTGGGAAAGTGCAATAGTAAATGTTGAAAGAATTTGTTTTATAGACGACTTGGGAACGCTCCTAAACTGGGCCTTGGCGGTCGAAAAATTGGCCGAAATAGAGGTTCCTAAAAAGGTTCAGTATTTCCGCGTAATTTTGGCCGAAGTAGGAAGAATAGTCTCCCACCTCATAGGCGTAGGCTCAATGTTCGGAGCCCTCGGCGTAGCCACCCCCATGATGTGGGTATTGGCTATTAGGGAATACTATTTGGATTTTCTCGAACACTATTCGGGTTATAGAATTTCCACCGCCTCCATAGTCCCCGGAGGATTGAAAGCGGAACCTACCAAGGAAGACTTTGAACTGCTAAAGAAAGCAATAGAGGAAACCAAAAAAAGATGGCCCGAATACAAGGAAGTTTTCAAAGATAACCCCACCTTGGTGGAAAGATATAAAGGTGTTGGTGTAATTCCCAAGAAATTGGTTTACGAATTAGGTTTAAGGGGCCCGGTAGCAAGGGCATCGGGCGTAGACTACGATGTAAGAACCCGCTACCCCTACAGCTCCTACGAAGATTTCGATTTCAACGTGATAGTTAAAGAAGAGGGAGACGCCTACGCAAGGTTCTTGGTAGTTTTGGAAGAAATTGAAGAGTCGGTAAAAATCATCGAACAGGCTCTGGAAGGAATGCCCACCGAGGGTAAATGGAAAGTTAGAGTTCCCAAGAAAATAAAGGCGGGAGAATCCTATTCGGCGGTAGAGTGGTCGCGGGGTTCGATGGAATACCATGTAATAAGCGACGGTGGAACGGGCCCCTACAGAGTTAAAATTTCTGCACCCTCCTTTATGAACATCTGGGCTTTGGAAAGGATAGCCCCCGGGCATAAATTGGCCGACTTGGCGGCAATTTTTGCCAGCCTTTACATCTGCCACGGAGACCTTGACAGATAAAAACCTTTAGCTTTGCGGGAGGTTAAGCTATGGAATGGGCTCAAATTTTGTTTAAAGCTTTGGTATTCCCGGGTGTCATCTTCCTACTGTTGGTAATCTTTGCCACCTTCTACCTGGAAAGGAAACTTGTTGCCGACATGCACGGCCGAACAGGCCCCTACTATGTGGGCCCCTACGGAATACTCCAAACGGTGGCGGATATTTTTAAAATCCTCCAAAAGGAAGTAATTATTCACCGAGAAGCGGACAAGGTTTTATTTTTGGTAGTACCCGCTTTCGCATTCCTAATGGTTTCCTTGGTGGCGGCCTTCATACCTTACGACAAAAACCTATGGATAGTATCTACACCCTACGACCTGATAATATCCTTGGCGTTGCTGACCTCACTACCTGCAATATTCCTATTTGCCGGTTGGGTATCCAAAAGTAAGTATCCCTTTATCGGCGGTATAAGGGTTATAAACCAGCTAATTTCGGGAGAAATTCCCCTATGGTTGGCAGGTTTGTCGGTGGCTCTCTGGTATGGAACTTTCAACTATGTGGAAATAGTGGAAAGGTTCGACCTGATAGGCTTTTTGGTGAACCTTATAGGATTTGTTATTTTCTTAGTCGCCATTCTCATAGTTGCCGACCGTCCTCCCTTCGATATTCCCGAAGCGGAGCAAGAAATTGTTTACGGTTTCCTAACCGAATACACCGGATTGGGCTATCTGCTTCTGGCGGGTGCTAAATTTCTGGAAGTTTTTGTTTTGGCCGCCATGACGGTAACCCTATTTTTGGGAGGTTTTAAAGGGCCTTTCCTACCGGGTTGGGTATGGTTCTTCATAAAGCTATTCTTCGTGTATTACCTTGCCTTCGCTATAAGGGCCTCCACACCGAGGATAAGGCTTGACCAACTCATTAAACTCACTTGGAAAGTATTGGTTCCTCTGGCACTTCTCAATATCGTTCTAATAATCCTGCTAAAGGGCTTCTAAGGAGGAGGTAGCTATGGATTTAGCATTCAAAATTTTAGAAAAGATAACCTTGGTAGCCCTAAGGGCTTTAAAGCCTAAAGATACCGAATATTTCCCCGAAAAAAATCCCGAAGTTAGAAAAAAAACCGAAAGATTCAGAGGAAGACACTTCATTAACGCCGAAACATGCATAGGGTGCTATGCCTGCGAAAGAGCCTGTCCCATAGGGGCCATCATAATGGTTCCTACCGGCCTTAAACGACCCAGAGCTATGCCGGTCGTTAACTTAGGCCGCTGCTGTTATTGTGGTCTCTGCGAAGATTCCTGCCCCACCAAGGAAAAATCGATTTATCTAACCGAAGATTACGACATCCTTGTAAAGGACGTTGGCATAAACCTAACCCCCTTAATTGATGACCTATGGGCCAAACCTGTAGGGGACATAACCAAAAACCCCTTGGTTGTTAAAGACCTAAAAAAACAACAGCAAAAGGAGGGTAAATAATGCTCCTTTACTTTTCAATTCTTTACCTAATTATTATCGCCACCGCCATAGCGGCCATTGAACTAACCAACCTCATCTGGGTTCTGGTAGCCTTTGCAGTCTTGCTTACCGAAATAGCCCTGCTTTATTTCTCTCTGGGCTTCCCGCTGCTTGGAGCTTTCCAATTGGCTATATACGCCGGTGGTGTTGCTATCTTGGTGCTTTTTGCCATTCTAACCATCGGAGAAAGGGAAGAGGAAAAAAGAGATAGCAAACTGGCCGCCGGAGTTGCCCTAGCCTTGTTTATAACCGGGGTTATAGCTTCCATATGGACAGGCCTTACAACAAAGCCTTACCTCCAAATATCTTTAGAGGAAATAGGTAAGGTTTTTATTGACAAATACGCAATTCTAATAATTCCTCTGGCCTTTACCGCGGCCGGTATCGTTTTCGGAGCTTACTACATCCTAAGCAAAAAACTTAACAGGGAGGAATAAAAATGAACTTCCAGTTCAGCCACGAACCTATGTTTTGGTTTTTGCTTGTAACCTTCTCTTTGGTGGCCATCGGGATTTACGGTCTGTTGGCCCGCAAATCCATTCTGAAAATGATTATTTCCGTTGAAATTGTGGTTAACGGTGCAAATGTCGGTTTGGCCGCCTTTGCAACCCAACACGGTGCCGACGGAGTAATAATAGCTTTCTTTGCCATAGCATTGGCGGCCTTGGAAGTAGCCGTCGGTTTGACATTGCTAATCGTTCTTGCAAGAAAATATGGTATAACCTTCCCCGAAAAACTTAACAACCTCAAATGGTAATTCCCTTTTAAAAAACCCCAAGGAGGCGGAAGATGGAAAAACTTATATACCTATCTGTGTTCCTACCGATTTTTGGAGCACCCTTAATTTGGTTCATCAGTCATTACACCAACAAATGGTTGTCCTGGTATATGTCCCTGGCCATAACCGGTTTTTCAGCATTGGTAGCCTTAACCACATTATGGAATGTTGTAAACGGGCATATTTATGAGCATTCTTTCACCTGGTTCCAATTCGGAGATGTTAAAGTTCCCTTCGGCATTTATGTAGACGGTATTTCGGCACTCATATACGCAATGGCGGCCTTCCTGGGTTTCCTCATCGTAATGTATTCCCGCGGCTACATGGAACATGACGAAAGTCCCCATAGGTTTTTCATGAAGGTCACCTTCTTCATAGGTTCCATGTTAGGGCTTACGGTATCGGACAACCTACTGGCCCTATTCATCTTCTGGGAATTCATGGGGTTAGCCTCCTATCTGCTTATCGCCTACTGGTATTACAAAGACAGTGCCGCCGATGCCGGACTAAAAGCTTTTCTCATGACCAAATTCGCCGACGGATTCTTCCTCGCCGGTCTGGTATTGCTATGGTTGGTAGCAGGAACCCTTAACATTCAGGAAATCAACCATATGGCAGAATTAGCGGCAATTCCTTTGTTCGCAGCGGCAGCTTCCGCATTGCTAATGTTCGGCGGTGCGGTAGGTAAATCGGCCCAATTTCCCCTGTTCCCTTGGCTGTTGGACGCTATGGAAGGCCCGACCCCTGTCTCAGCCCTAATTCACGCCGCCACAATGGTTAACGCCGGTGTGTTCTTGGTTGGAAGACTATTTCCCTTCTACGAATATTCGGGAATTCTTTACGTAATAATGGCTATCGGTGCTCTATCGGCCTTTATAGCTGTCCTAGGCGCCACCGTTCACCGAGAAATAAAGAAAATCATCGCCTTCTCTACTATGGAAAACCTCGGTTTAATGTTCGTAGGATTGGGTGCGGGTTCTTTGGCGGCCGGACTCTTTCATTTGGTATCCCACGCAACCTTCAAAGCACTCCTATTCTTAGCCGCAGGTAACGTTATCCACTTCACCCACGAAAAAGACGCCTTTAAGTTGGGCGGCCTACTCAAAATTATGCCCGTTACAGCAGCCCTATTCCTTATAGGAATATTGTCCCTATCGGGAATTCCTCCCTTCAGCGGCTTCTACTCCAAAGAGTGGATAGTTCACGAGGCTAAAATGGCGGGAGACCCTATAGTCTTTGCTTTTGTTCTAACAGCCGCGGTTCTAACCATCTTCTACGGATTCCGTCTATGGTTCCGTATCTTTACAGGCGAGCCCACCGAAGCGGCAAAACACGCCAGAGAAGCTTATCCCATAATGCTCATTCCTATAGGAATTTTGGCAGTTCTAACCTTCCTAATAGGTTTGTTCCACAAGCAGATAGTGGAGATAATCGACAAACACGCCCACATACCCCACGATTGGGCATTGACTATTTTGGTGTTCTCCCTAATGGCTGTCGCTTTCTTCATGGCCTGGTTGCTCTACTACAAGAGGGTTATAGATACCCAGCAGTTACTCCGCGACCCCATATTGGCAATACTTAATAAAACCTTCTACAACGCTTTCTTCGTAGACCACATACTTAGATGGCTATCCAAAAACTTCGTTGTGGAATTCTTGGCCTTTATCTTCCACTGGATAGACAGAAATGTTTACGACTATATTGTCAACGGCGTTGCAAAAACCGCCCTATGGGCTTGGGAAAAAGCCCGTGTAATCCAAACCGGTAACCTTATCCACTATTTAACTATCTTTGTCAGCGGAGCCATCATCCTTTATTACCTCTACCTCGTAATACTCTAAGGGAGGAAAAAACATGCTGCTGAGTGCGATTTTGCTTCCGGTAATCCTTGCCCCCTTTGCCTACTTTTTTGAAAGGTGGGCTAAGTATCTATCCCTGGCGGCGGGCGCCTTTGTAACTTTGATAGGCGCCATTATGTGGCTAAAGTATCCCGGACACGGCTTTGCCTTCGAAGAGTTCTATCCCATCTTCCCGCAGTGGGATTTCAACCTTCATTTGGGAGTGGATGCTCTTTCCATAGCTCTGATAACACTAACAGGAATAATCGCTATCCTCGTAACTCTTTCCTCATGGAATATGCCCCGTCAAGGTGCCTATTTCTTCCTAATTTTGGTATTCCTCGGGGCAATGGTCGGCGTTTTCGCTTCGCTGAACTACCTATGGTTTTTCATCTTCTGGGAATTCACCTTAGTTCCGATGTTCTTCCACATAGGGATATGGGGGGCTGAACAGAGGATTTACGCCGCCGTCAAGTTCTTTCTCTATACTCATTTAGCATCTATATTCCTATTCCTTGCAATACTGTTGATTTTCATAAACACAGGCCATTTCGACTTTATCGCTATAAAACAGTCCAATATCCCCCTTGAGCTACAAAAAGTTATCTGGTTGCTTGCCTTTATAGGTTATGCGGTAAAAATGCCCGTTGTTCCCTTCCATACATGGTTGCCCGATGCCCACGTTCAAGCACCTTCGCCTATCTCGGTTATTCTGGCCGGCCTGCTTTTGAAAATGGGAGCTTACGGATTGCTCCGCTGGAATATCGAACTTTTCCCCCAAGCCTCGAAATTCTTTATCTACCTAATGCTGGCAATAGGTGTAATAACCGTATTCCACGCAGCCTTTAAAGCACTATACGAAGACCACGTTAAGAGAATGGTTGCCTATTCTTCCATAAACCACATGGGGTTGGTATTGGTTGCTCTGGCTACCCTAACAGCCGTTGGAATTAGTGCCTCAATCTATGAAATGGTTGCCCACGCTCTAATAATCTCCCTAATGTTTATGGTGGCTGGTTATATCCACCACATAACCGGAACCTGGTATATCTCCCAAATCGGCGGTGGTTTAATGAAAAAAGTTCCCTTTATAGGAGTTCTCTATATGTTGGGGGCTCTGGGGGCCTTGGGTTTTCCCGGAACCGCAGGATTTATAGGGGAAGTTACCGCTATTTATGCGGCTGTTGAAAAATTCGGATGGACTATGTTGGTGTTGCCCTTCTCCGCAGTATTGACCGCAGGATTCTTTTTCTGGGCCATTAGAAGAATGATTCACGGCCCTGAAAGCGAGCTGGTGAAAAAGCTCCATGTTCACGAAATCCCTTGGGTCGAAAGAATACCTTTAATGGCCTATGTAGCCCTATTTGTGTTCTTGGGTATATTCCCCGCAATTCTGTTTAACTTCATCAACAACTATGCCAACACCTTAGGAAAAGTATTGGGAGGTTAAGGCGATGAATTGCGTAATCTTTTCCGGTCTTCTTTTCCTATCTTTTGGCGGTTTATTGGTTCCCATTATTGGAAACCTTTTTAAGCTATCCAAGGAATGGATTCTCAACCTTTATATGTTGGTTTTCCTTATAGCGGGACTACTATTCGTTTACGGTTTCGGTAATGGTCATCCCTTGTTCCCCAACCTGTTTACAACGGATACCGTAAGCCTTCTAATGACCCTTTTTGTATGGTTCACCGGTGCAGTGGTTCTTCTAACTATCTACAATACCCTTAAAGATGTAGAAAACCTTCCCGAAATATTGGGAGTGTTCACTATATCCCTCTCCGGTGCAATAATGACCCTTTACGCCAATAATTTTGTTTCCCTGTTGGTAGCCCTCGAACTTATGACTATACCTTCTTACTACCTCATACTGGCCAGGCTCAATATCATCACCCTTGAGTCGGCAACAAAATACTTCTTTAACGGTGCCTTGGCTACCGGTTTCTACCTGTTAGGTTTAATGGTTATCTACTCCATAGCGGGCAGCTTTGAATTCTCCGCCGTTAACAAGGCTTTGGCGTCGGCCGACCACTTGGGGCTTATCTACTTCGCGTTCGGTTTTATAGCGTTGTTGGCCGCCTTAGGTTTCAAGTTATCAATAGCTCCCTTCCACTTCTATGCACCCGATGTTTATACCGGAGCACCCGCATCGGTTGCGGCTTACCTTGCAGGAATAGCAAAAAGTGCGGCCGCCATCCCTATAATTCGCGTATTCTTTGAAGCCTTCCAATTCCAAAAAGAGGATTGGGCAATACTCTTAGCGATACTGGCCGTGGTTACTATGACGGTGGGCAACCTATTGGCGTTGGCCCAGCAAAATGTAGCTCGAATATTGGCCTACTCTTCGGTCGCCCATGCCGGTTATCTTTTGGTAGGATTTGCAGCGGCAGCTTCGGGGCTTGCCGTTACAGGTATTGTTTACCAAGCCGCCGCCTATGTTTTAATGAAAGCGGGAGCTTTTCTTATAGTAACGCTCCTAATTTACTACTATGGAATTAAAACTAGAGAGCAATTAAGGGGCTTTGCAAAGGTTAACCCCTTCATGGCGTTGGTATTTACCATATTGCTCCTATCGCTGGCCGGCGTTCCTCCCACAGCCGGATTTATAGCCAAGGTTTACCTCTTCCAAGCGGCGGTTGATGCGGGAATGGCATGGCTGGCTTTCATCGGTCTGCTCAACTCGGCTTTCGCGGTTGCTTACTACCTCTGGATTATTAAGGAAATGTATTTGGAGGAACCCGCCAACATATCCAAACCTGCCGATACCGGTTTTGTAATCCCTACCGCAGCGGTTGGATTGCTGGCCGCTCTAACTATATTGTTCGGTATTTGGGTAACCCCTATCGTTAAAGCCTCTTTGGCCTTTACTCAACTTCTACCTTTCTAAGCTTTTTCTTTTTTCCACCTTCGGAAGGGTTTCTCATTACTTAACTTTCTACAAACATAGGAAAACTAACCACAATTAATTCCTATGAAAGGTTTAGAAAATCAAACCCTTAAAGAGTTTTTGAAAGAAAACAAACTTTCGGTGGGCGATAACGTTATATTCCTTTTCCGTGCATTGGGAATAGAAGATAAAGTTGACCTTAAAAAGTTGGAGGAAGATTTAGGCGAAGTCGCCAAAATGTCCAAATCCAAAGCTAACGTTGTAGACCCCGAAAAGGTTATTGAAAAATATGGAGCCGACACCGTAAGGCTATACACTCTTTTTGCCGCTCCCCCCGAAAGGGATTTTGAATGGAAAGAGAGCGGCATAGAGGGAGCCTATAGGTTTTTAAACCGTCTCTGGGATTTTGTAATAGAAAATCTACCTAAGGTTAAGGATATAGAAGCTCAAAAGATAGACCAACAAAATTTGTCCAAAGAAGGGAAAGAAATAAGAAGAAAAACCCACGAAACGATAAAGAAATTTTCCCAAGAAATGGAAAAGGACTATCAATTCAATACCGCCATAGCTTCAATAATGGAATTACTCAATAAGTTGGAAAAATTCCAACCCCAACAGTCGGAAGATTACAAAGTCCTAAAAGAGGCCATAGAGGTTATCCTTAAATTGCTTTATCCCATAACCCCCCATATCTGTGAAGAACTTTGGGAAAGACTTGGAAAGAAAACTTACCTCTACCGGGAAAACTATCCAGTTTATGACCCCGAAGCCCTCAAAAAGGAAGAAGTGGAAATTCCCGTTCAGGTTAATGGAAAAGTTAGGGCACGAATAGTTATTCCCTTCGGAGCCGACCAAGAGGAGGTTCTAAAAATAGCTACCTCTACCGAAGGAATTAAAAAGTATTTAGAAGGAAAACAAATTAGGAAGGTTATATATATCCCCAACAAGTTGCTGAATATTGTTGTTAAATAACCTTATAAAGTGTTATTTACATTTCAAACCGCCTTTGGTTGTCTTTTTAACTTCTCCGAAATTTCTTTTTAAAAATTCTATTTGAAACTTTATAGCAAAAATAGTGTATATCTATACCCGTCAAAGCAATTAAAATTTGCCTATAAAGGTTTGTTCAGAAGAAATAAACCTTCCTACATTAAAATCCCATGTCGGAAAGGTTCATTGTTTCCAATCGGGTATTTGAAAAACCTTTCGACCAGCTTTATATCGGCTCTTCCGTAGTAGCTGGAAATATCGAAAGTGTTAGAGACCAAGAAACAAAAGCCAAAGGCCAACCTTTACCTGTTCCTACCTACTTACCTTTAGATAACATTGAGTTGGTTGAAGTTTACAAAGGCTTTCAAGTTCACAGCAATGTTGATGCAAAAATCGTTTACGAAATTTTATATGATGCTCTAGAAGAAAAAGTAAAAGGAATATTGGCCGGTATACAAGAAGAAGAAGGCGGAGTAGGTTATTACAGCTTTATAACCCCTTCGGTTAAATCTATTAAGAGGAAAATAACCTTTTATATTGACTACGAGATAGATTTCGCCCTCTTGCCCGCAATAGAAAAGGAAATAAAGGAAATATTCGAGCTAACCGAAGAACAAATAAAAGAACGCTACGGAAACCCCAACGAAAGAATATATGCGGGTAGCTTTATAGCCTCCACAAAGGACGGTTTGGTATTAATACCTTTTGCAACCTACAAACCTAATGAAGTAATACCCGCCTACACAGGGGAAGAGGATGAAAGAATTCCTCAATTGGAAAGTCAAATAGAAGAAATAAACCAACAGCTGGCCCAAATAGAAGATACCGAAAGCGAGGAATATAAAAAACTCTCCGAACAAAGGAAGGAACTAATAAGAGAGTTGGCCAAAATAAGGAACAAACTCTATAACCCCGACATAGTAAAAGCGGTAAAAACCAAAGGGGAAAGATTTTTCATAACCCAAAAACCGGAAATAAGGTATTTGGGAGAAAACCTATTGGCGGCGGCTGTGGAATATAAAACCCTAAAGTTAATAAATCCCGATAAAAGGATAAAAGGGGTTTACGCTGTTGTCGGTCTGCCTACCTACAATAACCTAAGTAAACAAATCCAAAGAAGCAGCGTCGAATTGATGCTCTGCCTCTACGACGAAGGCGAAATGTTCCCCCTCGAAGTTCAAAAAGCCCGCCATAGCTTGGCTGTGATGGACGAGGTTCTTAAAGAACTAATTAAAGCCCTCGAAGCGGGAACAAAGCCAACCTTAAACCAAATAAAGGAAAAAGTTAAAGACAACCTCTCCTTGAGAAAAAGAATAGAAGACCTTGAAAAGTTCATCATTACCAAACTCGATAACCCTCCAGAGGAATTAGAACTGTTAAAACAACAGTTGGAAACCTATAAAAAGGAAATCGAACAGGGTAGGAAACTTTTATACTCACCCTTTACGGTTAACAAACTGATAAGCACCTACGAAGTTATTTCTTTACTCCAAGAGGCGGGAATAGATATATCCAACCTAACAAAGGAAAATTGGAATGATTTTTATACCGCCTACGAAAGTTTGAACGAAACCTTGGAAAATATCCTCAATCGGGATTTTGGAAATGAAATCCGAACCTTGGTCAAATTTTTCCTAAAACACATAAAGGAAGGAAAACCAATAAGATACCGTATAAAAACCAAAGAAGGAGTAATAGAAGGTTACTATCCCGAAGAAAATCGAGCGTTGGAAGTTGTAGACCTAATAGCAAATAGAACCTTAATAAACATAATCAAAGGAATATTGAGAAAACTAAACGCCTACGAAAAAGTCAGCAAAGCTCTGGATTTGGAATTCTTCTTCGAAGGTGTTAGCGTTAGATTGGGCTATTTAGCCATAACGGCCTTTGTCAGAAAAGTTTTCGTTAGCGTTGCCAAAAACTACCTTCGGGAGATAGATTTCAACCGCAAAGAGGAAATAAAACAACTCAAAGAATTCCTTATAGGCAACTGGTTAGGCGAATATAAAAAATCGGAAGGAAGGAAAACCGTAATGGAAGAAAACCTTGAAATAGAGGTGGATGGATTGGAGGATATTCTTGCCGAGGAAGATTAAATTTCCATTATCTCTTTTTCTTTTGCTTCGGCTATTTCGTTAATTAGCTGAATATATTTGTCGGTTAGCTTTTGTAGACGCTCCAAAAGACGCCTAATTTCGTCCTCGCTAACCCCTTCCAAATCCTCTATTTTGTCTTTTGCTTCTCGGCGGACATTTCTAACCGCAACCCTTGCCTCTTCGGCCAACTTGTGCAAGAGTCTTACCATCTCGCGGCGTCTTTCTTCCGTAGGAGGTGGCAAAGTTATCCGAACTATATTCCCTTGAACGGTGGGGTTTATATTCAAAAATTCCCTAACAGCTTTTTCTATTTCGTTAACCACACTTTGGTCCCAAGGTTGAATAACTATCTGGTTAGGTTCGGGCACCATAATAGAGGCGATTTGTTTAATAGGCATTTTGCTGCCGTAATACTCTACCTTTATTTCTTCCACCAACTTGGTAGAAGCCCTTCCGGTTCGGAAACCTGCAATTTCCGATTTGAAATACTCGACGGCTTTTTTCATAGAGTTTTCCGCTTCTCTAAAAATGGCTTCCACATCCGCGGTCATTGGATTACCTCCTTTAGGGGGTTTTAACTTTGTTAATATATGTAAGCGGGAAATTATTAAAGTTCCTCTCTAAGGAGAGAATGAATAAAAAGACCCTCTAAGGGTATGCATATCATGAATATCCCATGGCCGAAAAAGTTTATAAAATTGCTGTCCTCAAAGGAGACGGTATTGGCGTAGAAGTGGTAGATGCTGCTTTAAAAGTTTTAGAAAAAATTTCCGAATTATTTAACGTAAAGTTTGAATATAAAGAAGGTCTTATCGGTGGTGCTGCGATAGATGCCACAGGAGACCCCCTTCCCGAAGAAACCCTAAAGATTTGCTTGGAAAGCGATGCTGTGCTTTTGGGGGCTGTGGGAGGCCCCAAATGGGAAAATCTTCCCCAAGATAAAAAACCCGAAAGGGGACTTTTAAAAATAAGAAAAGCCTTGAATCTCTATGCCAACCTCCGACCTGTTAAAGTTTTCGATGCCTTACTGGAAAGCTCCCCTTTAAAACCCGAGATAGCCAAAGGAACAGACCTATTGGTTGTTAGGGAATTGGTTAGCGGTATCTATTACGGAGAACCCAGAGGAATATACGAAGAAAACGGTAAAAGATGCGGCCGCAACACAATGAAATACTGCGAGGACGAAATAGCCCGAGTGGTAAGAAAGGCTTTTGAAATAGCGAGAAAAAGAAAGAAAAAGTTAACCAGCGTGGATAAAGCCAACGTTCTCGATGTTAGTGCTCTTTGGAGGGAAGTGGTTAATGAAATAGCGAAAGAATATCCCGATGTGGAATTGGAGCATCTATATGTAGATAACGCCGCCATGCAATTGGTTCGCCGCCCATCCACTTTTGACGTAATAGTCACCGGAAACATTTTTGGAGATATTCTTTCCGACGAAGCGGGAGTTATTCCCGGCTCTTTGGGAATGTTGCCTTCGGCCTCTATCGGTGATAAATATGCACTCTATGAACCCGTTCACGGTTCGGCACCCGATATAGCCGGCCAAGGTATAGCCAACCCTATAGCCACAATACTATCGGTTGCTATGATGCTCAAATATTCCTTCAATATGGACGATGCTGCCCGCCTTATTGAAAGAGCTGTGGAAGAAACACTTAACCAAGGTTATAGAACTCCCGATATTTACAAGGAAGGAACTATTAAGGTTAATACCCAACAAATGACCGAAAAAATAATAGAAAACCTTGAAAGTTTATTTAAAACACAAACCTAATAAAGGTTTTTTATCTATCTTTTTTTCCTTCCTCAATAGGGAGGGTCAAAATCTATTCTTAGTTTCTCTCCTGTATAGGGGTCACGTCTATATACACACCAACCTTCGTCATCTCTGCCATACCAAATAACTTCCGTAAAACGGTAAAATCGTGGGTCGGTAGGAGGGTCAAAAACTTGCCTTTCATCGTAAGGAAAGTTTGCTTTAAACCTGTAGTGGTAACTGTAAATAGCCATAGCTATATGTTAATTTTTCAAAACATTATTTTCCATGAAAGGTAAAACTTTCTTCTTAAACCTTGCGTTGGAAGAGGCTAAAAAAGCTTTTCACAAAGGGGAGGTTCCGGTAGGTGCGGTAATAACTTTAAATGGAAATATTATCTCTAAAAGCCATAATAGGGTTGAGGAATTAAAAGACCCAACAGCCCATGCGGAAATCCTGGCCATAAGGGAAGCTTCCAAAAAAATAGGCATTAAAGAGCTCCGAAATTGCGAAATTTATATAACTTTGGAGCCGTGTCCTATGTGTGCGGGAGCTATTGCTTTAAACGGCTTCAAAAAAGTTTATTTTGGAGCTTGGAATATAAAACACGGTGCGGTTGTTTCCAAGTTTTTCCTTTTGGAGGAGTATAAAATTCCTTGGGAAAAGATTGATTGCAGCAGATGCGAAAGACTGCTTAAAGATTTTTTTGATATATTGAGGGGAGGCGGAGCGGACGGGATTTGAACCCGCGACCTCCGGCTTGACAGGCCGGCGTTCTGACCGGGCTGAACTACCGCTCCGGCCTCCTTTAATTTAATGGTAGGCGGGACGGGACTCGAACCCGTGACCTCCGGCTTGTAAGGCCAGCGCTCTCCCAACTGAGCTACCCGCCTTCCAGCGCAGGCTTTTACCGGAGCCCGCCGGTATTTTTATTTTAGAATTAATTTCTTGCTTCGTCAAGTCTCTTTCTTTTTCTTTTAAGGAACCAACCCGCCGTTCGTAAGGATTAATTTAACAAAATCCCAAGGAAGAAATGAATGATAAAAATTAGCTACTTACAAGGTTGGCATTGGTTATTTCCTTTATGCGGTTAATAACAGCCTCTATAATCCATTTTGGGGTGGAAGCTCCGGCCGACACTCCGATAGTTTCAGCATTTTTGAACCATTCTGGGTTTAGTTCTTCGGGAACCTCTATATGGTGGCTGTTGGAATTAAGGCTTTTAGCTATTTTATAAAGGCGGGTGGTATTTCCGCTGTTTTTCCCACCGATGATAATCATTACATCCACCTTAGGGGCTAACTCTCTTACCTCTTCCTGTCTAATGGAAGTGGCATTGCAAATAGTGTTTATAACTTTAACTTCGTTAACCCATAGGGCGGTTTCCCCTACAACCTCTTTAAAGAACTGTTCGTTTTGGGTGGTTTGGGCGATTATTCCTACTTTGGAATATTTAAAGGCCTCCTTAAGGTCTTCTAATTTTTCTACGATAATACCTTTACCGCCCGCATCTTCTAAATAGCCCCATGTTCCTAATACTTCGGGATGGTTTTTCTCGCCCACCAAAACCACAAAATAACCTTCTTTAACAAGTTGAACAACCGCTTCATGCACTGCTTTAACGTAGGGACAGGTGGCATCGACGATTTTAACACCTTTGGCTTTTAAAGCCCTTTCCTTTTGGGGAGGAATTCCATGGGAACGGAGTATTAAAACGGTATTTTCATCCAATTGATTTTCATCTTCCAAAACATTTATGCCCAACTTTTTTAACCTTCCTATTTCTTGAGGGTTGTGTATTAGGGGCCCGTAGGTGTAAACTTTTTTACCCTCTTTGGCGTATTTGCTGGCTTCTTCGGCCAATTCTATAGCCCTTTCAACGCCAAAGCAAAAGCCCGCGTGGGGGGCCACTATAATCTTTGCCATTGGCCGATAAAGTTTAAAAAATTTTTAAATCCTTTGTTAGGTTTTTTCTCACTTTAAACTAAGAGAGGAGAAAAAATAAATGAACCCCAAAAAGGAAGATAAAACTATATTGCTGGTAAATGACGACGGATATTTTTCCGAAGGCATTTTAACCCTTCAAAGTTTCTTAAAAAAATATTTTTCAAAGGTTATTATTGTTGCCCCCGATAGGAACTTAAGCGGTGCGGGACATGCTTTAACTTTTACCAAACCTTTGAGAATTAGGGAGGTTGACGAGGATATTTTTACCGTCATCGAGGGAACTCCCGCCGACTGTGTTCATTTGGGGGTGGCTGTGGTTTTGGGTGGTAAAAAACCCGACCTGGTAATTTCGGGAATAAATCAAGGTCCCAACCTCGGAGAGGATATTACCTATTCGGGAACAGTGGCGGGGGCTATGGAAGGTTGCATTTTGGGAATTCCTTCTGTAGCGGTCTCCCTTTTTGCACGGGAAGATTTTCTATTCGAAGAAGCTTCCAAGGTTGTTTTGGATTTAATTCAACCTATCCTTAAAAAGGGTTTGGAAAAAAATACCTACCTAAATGTGAATATTCCGAATATCTACTACGAGGAAATAAAGGCTTACGCTATAACCCGTCAGGGGCATAGAAATTACAAAGAAACCGTTATCCGTTACCGAGACCCTTACGGAAAACCTATTTATTGGATTGCCGCCACCCAGTTTAATTGGAGTGCCGAGCCGTGGAGTGATTTCTGGGCTATAAAAAATGGTTTTGTCTCCATAACCCCTCTGGATTTAGATTTAACCAACCCCATAGTTAGAAAGGGAATAGCTATCCTCTGAAAGGAAAAGGAAAGGAATTAAATTTAAAACCCGCTATGGAACTCCTTATAGATAAAACCCTCAAGGAGTTAAGAGAGTGGGCTATAAAAAATAACCTCGAAAGGTTCCGTGCCGACCAGATATACCAATGGATGTTCAAAAAGTGGGAAGATGACCCTGCCAAGATGACTAACTTATCCAAAGAACTCCGCACTTGGTTAAAAGAAAATGCTAAATTCCACACTTTGGAAAAAATCGATAAGGTAGAAGCCCCCGACAGTGTGAAATATCTATTCAAAACCGACGATGGGCATTTGGTAGAAACCGTCCTAATAAAGGAAAAAGACCATTGGACTCTGTGCGTCTCCACTCAAATAGGGTGCAATGTGGGGTGTAAATTCTGTGCCACCGCAAAGGACGGATTAATAAGAAACTTGACGGTGGGGGAAATAATAGACCAACTCTTTTGGGTTCAGAAAGATATAAAAGACCTTCCCAAGCCGTGGAACAAGGTTAGGAACATCGTCTTTATGGGAATGGGTGAACCTTTGGCCAACTTCAACAATCTCAAAAAGGCGGTGGAAATTCTTATCGACCAAAAGGGTATAGATATCTCCAAAAGACGCTTAACAATATCTTCCAGCGGAATACTCTACCAGTTGCGGAAAATGGCAAACGATGAAGTTTTAAGAAATGTAAACTTGGCCATTTCTCTGAATGCACCTAACCAAAAAATCCGCGAAGAGATTATGCCTATAACCAAAACCAACCCCTTCAACGAACTTTGGAATCTGTTGGTTAACTATCCCCTGCCCGAAGGAAGGAAAATAACCTTAGAGTATGTTCTCATAAAGGACATTAACGACCAAATAGACCATGCCAAGGAGCTGGCCAAACTTATAAAACCCCACCGAAAAAGGTTTAAAGTGAATTTAATTCCCTACAACCCTTCCCCCATACTGCCCTACGAGCGTCCGCCCCAAGAGCGGATTTATGCCTTTCAAAAGGTTTTATTGGACAACGCCATTATAGCAACTATCCGTTGGAGCAAAGGCCAAGATGTTTTCGGTGCCTGCGGTCAGCTAAGGGCTAAAAGGGAAATACCGCTTTTGAACAATTAACTTTTTCCAAAGATTAACTCTTCCAACTTTTCCACCTCTTTAACTCCAAAGCTTTTGAACCGTTCGCGGAAGCTTTCTTCAACTTCTATATTTGATTGCTCCAAAAGCCGTTTTAGTTTTTTGAAAATCTTTTCCCCTTGGGGGTCTATATCGACCAGAAGAACCACCCGTTGGACATTTTCGGGAATTTCCTCTATAAGGTCGAAATAATTCTTTCCCGAAAGGGTTAGAACATTTTTTATTCCAAAACGGGACAAAAGTTGTTTATCTCTTTTTCCTTCCACTATTATTGGAACGTTTTTTGAAATTTTCTTTAAATCGGTTAGGAATTTGTATATCTCCTGCGAAAGGTTCATCTTTTAAGGCCCCGTTTAGAAGTAGTTACCATAGTGGACGTCCTGCCGGCCCTTTTCCTCTTTTTGGCAATCATCGCCTTTAAAAGCGAAATTATGGTTTTAGTTCGAATTTAAAAAACTGTAAAGGGTCGACCGCTATATCCCGC